>Ga0307412_10000537_pt1 | contig 22599 bp, 23 predicted proteins | sample DK1Cmetagenome_3_FD_203823 | JGI IMG/M metagenome (GOLD analysis project Ga0307412, IMG submission 203823) | Maize rhizosphere microbial communities from greenhouse at UC Davis, California, United States - DK15-C-1 | ecosystem: Host-associated > Plants > Roots > Rhizosphere > Soil | place: USA...
CTGGCTTGATGAGCGGGGCACCGTGACATGATTCACCGGTGCCCCGGAACGCGTCTTCCTCGCCGGCCAAACCGCTCGCCCCCTTCGATCTCAAGCGATTCCTGGCCTCAGCGGGCATCGCGCGCACCATCCGGACCTATAAACGGTCCGCCGTCATCTTCTCGCAAGGGGACGCCGCCAGCGATGTCTTCTACATTCAGAACGGCAGCGTCAAGCTGTCCGTCCTGTCACGGACCGGCAAGGAGGCCGTGGTCGCCGTCCTGGGTCAGGGCGACTTCTTCGGCGAAGGATGTCTCGCGGCGCAGCCGCGCCGAATCGCGACCGCATCCGCGATGAGCGCCAGCACCGTGCTGGTGATCGAGAAGCCGCAGATGATCGAGATGCTCCAGACGCAGCCGGCGCTGGCCGAACGATTCCTCGCGCACATGCTGGCGCGAAATATTCGTGTGGAAGAGGACCTCGTCGACCAGCTGTTCAACTCGAGTGAAAAGCGCCTCGCACGCGTGTTGCTGCTGCTGGCACGCTACGGACAGGGGGACCACCCGCTGCCAATCCCGAAGATGTCTCAGGAAACGCTCGCCGAAATCGTCGGCACGACCAGGTCGCGCGTCAATTTTTTCATGAACAAGTTCCGCGATCTCGGCTTCATCGAATACAACGGCGACATCCGGGTGAAGAGCGCGCTCCTCACAGTCGTCCTGCACGACTGACGAGCGGGGTTACCGGCCGGAGTAATGCCGGTTGTATCCGCGGTGTTCTGAGAGCCACTGCGCACTCACCGTGCCGAGTTCGGCCATCTGGCCACGCCGCCGGTACGATGTGAGGACGAGAACGCCCAACACGCAGACGCTCAGTACGATTCCAATCCAGAGCGTCACGGCTCGCGCTCGAATGTGACGTGCCGGGCCAGCAGGTTCGGCATCGCCGTCCGCTTCGCCGCCGTCCATGCCTCATCGTCGCCGGGTCCGCTCCCAGCGGGGCTGGTCCACCACGCCGCCTCCCGGCGCGCGGCCGGCGGCAGCGCAAACCCCAGCAGCGACTCGATCTGCTCGAACGTGAGGACGACGCTCGAGGCATAACGATGTTCGAGATAGGTATACAGCGGCAGATACCCGTCGCGGACCCGCGGTGGCGCGGGCAGCCGTGGGGCAATGGTGAATCGTTCACGCACTGGCGTCGCCTCGATCGAACGTGGTCAAAGCTGGTCCATCCAGCCTTGCAGCAGATATGCCGCCGTGCTGGCATCGCTGCGCGAGCAGTCAATACGACGGGCGATTCCATGCAGCGCCGCCGCGGTGCGTGAGCCCGAGTGCGTGTGTACCAGGAGTGCGTCCCCGTCGACGGCAATTGTGAGCGTCCCGTGCGCAGAACCGTGCGAGGCGATTGTCACGGCGGGATTCTCGCCATCGGAGTGTTCGCTCGCCGTCAGCAGCTCCGCGCCAGCAGTGTCGTTATACACCGCAAGCAGATGCGTGATCGCTGCGAGGATGCCGGGCCATCGCTGCTGGCACACAGCCCTGCGGTCCCGTTCGGCCACGGCCAGTGCTTCCGTGAGCGCGGCTGCCCGGTCGTCGTTTTCGCGACGACGTCGTCCCATGTCGCGTACGCGGGCTTCGTGCTGTCGGTCTGGTTCGGGAATGTGATTTTGAATTGGATCCTCCACGAAGATACTCGCAACGTATCAGGGTAAGCGGCGAATGCTTTCAGCGCTGTTCACAATCGAACAGTACGTTGCCCGGCTCTTCGTTATCTTTGGCAGATGAATGTGTCGCTCGATTCGGCGGTCGAGGAGGCCTACGCTACACGCTGGCGCGAATGGCAGGTGAAGAACGAATCCGGGCAGCGACAAGGGGCACGCCGTGCACGCCTCGTGTTCACCGTGCTGTTCATCGCTCTGGGTATCTGGTTCGGCCTTCAGCTCGTGTCGTAGGGCGTTCACAGCGTACCAGGCGAGCTAGGCTACTAGCGCGAATTTCGTTTCCGTGGCGCGAACCCTCCGGGTTCGCGAGGCGAGCCTGCAAGGCTCGCCCCACAATTCGCGGTATACGCATCACCAGCGCGATTCGCGCCGGCCTCCGCCGCCCGCGCCGAACCCGCCGCCGCGCGGTGCCATCGGCTTGGCCTCATTGACGGTCAGGCTTCGTCCACCGTACTGGTGCCGGTCGAGGTCGCTAATCGCCTTGCGGGCCCCCTCCGCATCGCTCATCTCGACAAACGCGAATCCACGCGCCTGACCGGTCGCGCGATCGCGGACGATGTTGATGCTGGCGACCTGTCCGGACGTTTCGAACAACGTCTGCAGATCGGTTTCGGTGGCTTCGTACGGAAGATTACCAACGTACAACTTGGTGCTCATGAACTACTCCTGCATCTCGATGGATGCGAGTGACTCTGATAACAGGCTCGAGCGGAATGCTCAGGACGAAACGCAGGAGAGGCGAGGAACTCGAATCTGATGCGGAAGGCCGGACAGCGCTGCGGTCAGAAAGGCAGATGCCATTGTAACACGTCACGAACGCCTATTTCACGATCCAGCCATTCTCGGTGAATTGCGCGCGCAGCCATCGTTCATCGGCGGTGATGTGGTCCATGAGTTCGGGTCCGGTCAGGAACGCGTCGGTCTGCGCGCTTCGCTGCAACCACGCCTTCCATTCGTCGGTCTGGCGCACCTTGCCGAGCACGTCGCGGTAGAACGCCACCTGTTCATCGGTGCTCCCTTTCGGCAGCCAGACCGTGCGCGGCATCTGATACCGCTCGATTGGCAGGCCACCCTCGGCGCACGTCGGGATGTCGAGCGCATATCCCAGCCGCGAGCGCGAGAAGACGCAGAGCGGCCGGACCCTTCCCGCGCGCCAATGACCGATGTTTTCCTGCGGGTTATTGACGTTTGCCGCGACATGCCCGCCCGCCAGCTGCACCGCCACTTCGCTGCCGGACTTGAACGGCACGTAATTCAACGTCACGTGTCCCGCCTTCTCGATCTGCCGTACCAACACTTGATCGGTGTCTTTCGACGCCGTCCCGGCGATTGCCCACCGCTTGCCTGTGCGGCGTGCGCCGTCGAGGAACGCGGCGACGTCCCGGTACGGAGAGGCCGCGTTCACCCACAGCATGAACTCATCGAACGCGACTGCGGCCACCGGCTGCAGATCCGGCCGTGCATATCCGACGGACGAGCCCAACGGTATCAGCCAGACATTATTCGTAGCGAAGATGACCTTGTGCGGATTGCCGACGGCGCCCTTGGCGTAGATGAATGCCTCCACGCCGGAGCCGCCGCCCTTGTTCGTCACGATCACCGAGCGATCGATCAGCTGGTGTTTCTGGATGATCGCCTGTACCGTGCGCGCGAGCTGGTCGCTGCCGCCACCGGCCCCCGCGGCGACGACGAACTCGATTGGTCTCGATGGCCGCCACGCGCCGCCTGACGGTGGACGCGAACAGCTCATCGCCACGAGGCCGCACGTCGCGATCAGGATCAGCAGCTGCACGCGGCGCGCTACGTCGCCTTGGTGCGGGCGTCTTCGAGGATCCGCCTGGCACGGGACGGGTTGAAGACCCCGCACGAGCAGAAGCGCGTCAGCGTTGCTGCGCCCTGCTCGGGCGTGCGCCGGTTCTCCTTGACGAAGTCGATCATCTTCTTGGCCAGCGAGTGGCTGATCATCCCGTGCCCGCACATCGTCGACAGCATCATGACCTGTGCGTTCGGCATCTTCTCGGTCTTGCCTTCGAAGCCGAGCGAGTAGCCGACGCTGTGGCGGGGGATGCCGGCGTACCCGCAGCAGTCCTCCGCGCCGCTAATCGACGTGGACACGTTGACGCTGAGGCCGAGGTCTTCGTCTTTGATGCGTTTGACGAACTGTTCGGCCTTGTCGCGGCTGTCGAAGACGGCCGCGCAGGTGGTGACGTCCGTCAGGCCGTTCACCACCGCCTGAAAGTCCGGCGTGGTGTCGCGCGTCCAGTGCGCCAGCGGGTTCATCTGCCGCGACGGACGGATGGCGCCGCCGTGCCTGGCGTCGCCGAGGTTCACCGGACCGTATTCGATCGCGATCTGGAGGAACCGGCGCAGCCCGTCGAGCGCGTTCTCCTGCTTGAACGGCCCCTTGCACGCCATCGCAAAGACGATGAAGTCGTCCTCGAAGCTTTCGGCGCTGCCGAATCGATGCAGGGTATTGGTCATGCGGTTACCCTGCTGTAGGGGCCGGCCTCGAAGTCGGTCGCTACAGGATCAACTCGGCGGCCGAGTCCGACGTTCGTCTTCGCGCGGGCGAGGTTGTAGCCCAGACGCTCGAGGATCGGCGCGACGACGGTGTCGTCGCCGCGGTCGTCGCAGCGCACGCCCGCGCCAATCGTCACCACGGTGTCGATCCGCTTTTCGACGTCCCACACCAGCCGGATGATCTCTTCGGCGCGCGCCACCGGCACTTTGATCTCGACGATGGCCGACAGCACTTTCTCGTCGAGGATGTCTTCGCGAATCGTGCCGGTCGCCACGTCGCTCATCAACGAGGTGACTGGATTCTTCTTCTCGAACGCGACACTGGCGGCCGCCAGCGCGCGACACATCTCCTGAATGTCGCGGAAACGCACGCCAACGCCCGGACGCCCCAACTCGATGGTGAAGCCGACCTCGCCACGTCCCACACGTCCGGTCACGTCGTTGGTCTTGACTTCTTCCGTGCCGCGTCCTTCAACGCCGGTGGACTCGTGCGGGACGCGCGGATCCGAAAACGCCCGCCGGACGACGCGCGGCCACGTCAGCTCGTCGGGCTCGAAGGCCGCGGTCGGACAGACGTCCGGCTCCGGTTCGAAGCGGATGCGCATGGCCGCAAACACCTTCCGCACGCTCCGCACGATCGTGGGATTGAGATGCTCCTGGCTGAGCCCGTTGAAGCAGGTGTAGCACTCGACACATTCGTCGCGGTCGATGGTGGCGCGCTTCAGGATCGGGTCGATGTAGATCGCCCCCATCGGGCAGACGTAGGTGCAATTGCCGCAGGCGACGCACTTCTTCGGGTTGATCTGCATGGCTGAGTGTCTGGAATTTTGCCGACTTTTTGCGGCGCCAGACGCTTTACGTGACCGATCATTGTATATCCCAAGCGTTGCGTAATGCGAAACGCAGTGTGCGTACACGCTGGCGGGGGAGTCCAATGATTAGAGGCAATACCGCAGCCGCCGTCGTCGCAGTATTGACGCTGATGGCGACCGCCGGAGCGCAGGCGAAGTTCACGCTCCAGGTGCATACGGGTCGCGGCCAGGTGGGCTACGACGTCAACTCGACGCTGATCATCGGCGAGCGCGACATGCTGGTGATCGACCCGCAGTTCTCGCTGAGCGAAGCGCACAAGCTGGCCGCGGCGATCCTCGAGACGAAGAAGCGGCTGGTCACGATCTACTCCACGCACGCGCACCCGGATCATCTGTTCGGGCTGGCCGTGTTGAAGCAGGCTTTTCCTGAAGCCCGCATCGTTGCGCTGCCGGCCACGGTGAACGCAGCGAAGACGGGCTGGCCCGCGCGACAGAAGTTCTGGTTCCCCGTCTACGGCAGCAACATCCCGGGACCGGAGCCGGTGCTGCCAGACGAACTCGCGGCGCCGGTGCTGACCCTCGAGGGCGAGGATTTCCCGATCACCGGCGGCGTTCAGGGCGCCGACGGACCGGGCAACAGCTTCGTCTGGGTGCCGTCGCTGAAGGCGGTGATCACGGGCGATATCGTTTTCGACCGCGCCTACTTCGGCGTTCCGCGCGACGCCGCGCGCGAAAACTGGCGGAAGACCATCGATCAGATTGCGGCCCTCAAGCCCGCGGTGGTCGTTCCGGGCCACGAGGGCCGTGGCGCGACGCGCGATATGCGCTCCATCGAGTTCATGAAGCAGTACATCGCGGACTGGGATGCAAACGTCGCACGTTCCAAGACTGCTGCCGAGATGCGCGCGAACGTGCTCAAGCAGTACCCGGGCCTCGGCATGGAATTTACGCTGAACGACCGGGTCGCCACGTATTTTCCGGCACCACCGGCGGGCAGCAAGCCATGAAGACGCGTGACTGTTTTTGATGCGGCGCTGCGCGCTTCAGTGCGAGATAATCCGCCTGTTATCACCGCGGTTGCTATAGGGAGGGAATCCGTGGCGCGAATCTGGACGGGCGTTGTACTGGCGTTACTCGTCTCTTCCTCCACCACATGGGGGGCGGAGCACTCGATCGTTCGCGCCGCGGCTGCGGCAGACGGCGCGGCCGTGCGCACGCTGATCAAGCAGGGAGCCGACGTCAACATCCAGGGCAGTGATGGCGCGACGCCGCTGCTGTGGATTGCCCGGACCGATGATCTCGAGACAGCCGACGCACTGCTGAAGGCGGGCGCGAAGGTGGCCATCCCGAACGCGCTTGGCATCACGCCGGTGTACGCAGCGGCCGAAAACGGCAACGCCGCGATGCTCCGCCGGCTGCTCGACGCGGGTGCCAGCGTGACCACGACTGATTCGGCGGGTGACACCCTGCTGATGGCGGCGGTCCGCGCCGGTAATCCTGATGCTGTCCAAGTTCTCCTCGAACGCGGCGCGCCCGTCAACGCCGCCGACCCTCAGTATTCACACACGGCGCTGATGTGGGCCGTCAACCGCGACGACGCGGCGATCATGAAACTGCTGATTGCCAAAGGCGCCACCGTCGACGCGGCGATTCGCGTCGGCCAGAAACCCGTCGCGAGGCCGCCAGGAACCGGTGGCGGCTCCCACGGTGTCGGCATCGTCCGCAGCGGCGTGCCGCCGCAGGGCGAGCAGCAGCCGACGCCGGGTGGCATGACCCCGTTGCTGCTCGCATCCCGGGACGGAAATCTCAACGCCGCGAAGCTGCTGGTCGAGGTCGGGGCTGACGTCAATCAGGCCGATCCGAATGGCATCACGCCGTTGCTCATGGCGCTGACCAATGGGCAGATCGACGTGGCGAAATTTCTGCTCGAGCACGCGGCGGACCCGAAGCGCGCCGACTGGTGGGGCCGCCAGCCACTCTGGGCCGCCGTCGACATCCGCAATCTCGCGGTACGCAGCGGCGCGGCGACCGACGAGAACGGCATCGACCGCGGCGGCGCGCTCGACGTCATCAGGATGCTGATCGCGCGCGGCGTCGACGTGAATGCGCGCGTCAAGGAATTCCCGCCGATGCGGCGCTACCTGCTGCCGTTGGCGTCGCTCGAGTGGGTGGACTTCACCGGCCAGACGGCGTTCATTCGTGCCGCGCAGGCCGGTGACCTGCCGGTGATGAAGCTGCTGCTGGCCAGCGGCGCCGATCCCGCGATCACCACGTTCAATGGAACGACCGCGCTCATGGCGGCGGCCGGGGTGAACTGGGTGATTGGCGAGACCTTCAGCGAATCGCCGGCGGTGTGGATGCAGGCGGTGCAGCTCTGTCTCGACCAGGGTCTCGATGTCAATGCCGCCAATGCCATGGGTCTGCAGGCGGTGCACGGCGCCGCCAACCGCGGCTCTGACGACATCATCGAGCTGCTTGCCAAGCATGGCGCCCAGCTCGATCGTCCCGACAAGGAAGGACGCACTCCGTATGTCTGGGCTCAGGGTGTCTTCCTCGCGACCAATTCGCCGGTCGCGAAGCCGTCGACGATGGCGCTGATCGACAAGCTGACGAACGGAGCGGCGTCGAAAGGGGCGGCGACCGCATCGGCGGCAGCGGGTGCGGAGGCGCGCCGATGAGGGAATGGCTCGCCGGTGCCACGCTGCTCCTGACCTGTGTGCTGGTAGCGACGCTGAACGGCGCGCAGACCGCGCCTGCGCCCGGCAGGGTGCGCCCGGCTACGACGCCGGCCACGACGCCGGTCGCCATGCCAGTCTCTGGGGCGGCCGCCTTTCTGAAACAGTACTGTGTCGGCTGCCACAGCGATCGCGCGAGAATGGGCAACCTCTCGCTCGAGTCGCTCGATCCCGCCACGGTCGATGGACACGTGGAGGTCTGGGAGAAGGTGGTGCGGAAAGTCCGCACCGGCATGATGCCGCCCGACACGGCGCCGAAGCCGGCCGCCGCGGCGCGCGCCAGCTTTGCCGCGGCCCTCGAAGCGCAGCTCGATCGCGCGGCGCTGGTGCGTCCGGATCCGGGGGCGCCGGCACTGCACCGGCTCAACCGCGCGGAGTACGCGAATGCGATCCGGGATCTGCTGGCGATCGATATCGACGTGGCGGCGATGCTCCCACCCGACGACTCGGCGGCGGGCTTCGACAACAACGCCGACGTGCTGGGCGTGTCGCCGGCGCATATCGAGGGCTATGCGTCGGCGGCGGCAAAGATCAGCCGCATTGCGGTTGGCGATCCGTCGATTGGGCTCGATCGGGTCACCTATCGGGTGCCGGGTGACCTTGCGCAGGACGTGCATCAGGATGGCCAGCCGCTGGGCACGCGCGGCGGCCTGATCGTCACGCACAATTTCCCGCTGGACGCGGAGTACGACCTGGAGATCGGCGGCGGTGGCGGCGGCGGGCGTCTTGGCGCCGCCCGCGGCGCGGCGCCGCGAGGAGGCGGACCCCCTCCTGCCGACGATCGCTTCGTCACGCTCGACGGCGAACGGATCACCCTCGCGGGCCGCGGCGCGACGCGGCTCAAGGTCACGGCGGGGCCCCATACGATCACCGCGGCAATGGCGATCCGGTCGCGTGTCGCCGGCGTGGATACGGTGTTCGATGCACCAACTCGCGCGGGCGGCATCTCGCAGGTCACCATCGTCGGTCCCGTCAACCCGACCGGGCCGGGTGATGCGCCGAGCCGCAGACTGCTGATGACATGCAAGCCGTCGTCGGCGGCCGACGAGACACGCTGCGCGCGAGCGATCCTCAACACCCTCGCGTCGCGTGCCTACCGCCGCCCCGTGCCGGCGACCGGCCCCGAGATGGATACGCTCCTCGAGTTTTACCGAGTAGGACGCGAACGGGGCAGCTTCGACAGCGGCATCCAGCGCGCGGTCGCGCGCGTGCTCGTCGATCCGCAGTTTCTGTTCCGCTTTGAACGCGAGCCGGCCAACGTGCCGGCGGGCGCGCCGTTCCGCCTGACGGACATCGAGCTCGCCTCGCGGTTGTCGTTCTTTTTGTGGAGCAGTATCCCGGACGAGGCGCTGATGGCGGATGCCCGCCGGGGCGCCTTGAAGGATCCAGCCGCGCTCGAGAAGCAGGTACGACGGATGCTGGCGGATCCGAAGGCCGACGCGCTGGGCACCAACTTCGCCGGCCAGTGGCTGATGCTGCGAGAGCTGCGCAACTCGCGTCCGGACTCACCAGATTGGGACGGCAACCTGCGGCAGTCGTTTCAACGGGAGACCGAGATGCTGTTCCAGGCGGTGATGCGCGAAGATCGGAGTGTCATCGACCTGCTCGACGCCGATTTCACCTTCGTCGACGAACGACTCGCCCGTCATTACGGCATCCCGAACGTGCATGGCTCGCGCATGCGGCGGGTGGCGCTCGGCCCCGACAATCCCCGTCGCGGTCTGCTCGGCCATGGCAGCATCCTGACGGTCACCTCCGCGGCGAATCGTACGTCGCCCGTGGTACGCGGCAAGTGGGTGCTCGAAAACGTGCTGGGGGCGCCGCCGCCGACTCCGCCGCCCGGCGTTGAAACAAATCTCGAGAAGGACGCCGCGCAGGTCAAGGCGACGTCGCTGCGCCAGCGCTTGGAAGCGCATCGTAACAGCCCGGCGTGTGCCTCCTGCCACCGCTTGATGGATCCGATCGGGTTTTCGCTCGAGAACTTCGATCACACCGGCAAGTGGCGGACTCTCGACGGCAAGACGCCGATCGACGCCAGCGGCATCATGGTGGACGGGAGCCGGCTCGACGGTCCCACGACGCTGCGCCGGGCGCTGCTGGGTCACTCGGACGTGTTTGCCGACCTCTTCGCCGAACGGCTGCTCACGTATGCAACCGGCCGCGGGCTGCGGCCGCAGGACATGCCGGCGGTACGCACCATCGCGCGCGCCGCCGCCAAGAACGGATATCGCTTCTCGTCATTCGTACTGGCCGTTGCCAGGAGCGCGCCATTCCAGATGAAGACCAAGGCGGCCGCAGCCGCCGAGGCCAAGTCGGAGTAATCGTATGTTCATCACCAAAAAGCACCTGTCACGGCGAACCTTCCTGCAGGGCGTCGGCGCCACCGTGGCCCTGCCCCTCCTCGACTCGATGGTCGGCGCGCAGACGCCCCTGCGGCAGAGTAGTGCCGCGCCGAAGACGCGGTTCGTCGCCTTCTACATTCCGCATGGTGCGACGATGGACAAGTGGACGCCAGCGAAGGAGGGCACCGGGTTCGAATTCACGGAGATCCTGAAGCCGCTCGAGCCGTTCCGCGATCGCGTCAACATCGTCAGCGGTCTGGCGCATCCGTACGTGGCCGGGGCCGGAGGTGCTGATGTCTCGGCCGGCGCGAACCATACGCGTGCCGCGGCGGTATTCCTGACCGGTGCCGTGCCCGAACGCGGTCCCCAGGCGCATCTCGGCGTCTCGGCGGACCAGGTGGCGGCGAAGCAGATCGGCCAGGACACGCCGCTGCCGTCGCTCGAGCTGTCGATTGAGGAGTCGGTACTCGCGTGCGAAGCCGCGTTCAGCTGCGCCTATCGCAACTCGATTTCGTGGAAGTCGGCGAGCGAGCCGCTGCCGATGAACAGCAACCCCCGGCTGGTGTTCGAGAAGCTGTTCGGCGTCGGCGCGACGGACGCCGAGCGGCGTGCGCGGCGCGAGGAATCACGCAGTCTTCTCGATTCGGTGACGAGCCAGATCGCCTCGCTGCAGAAGGATCTGCCCGCGTCGGATCGGCGACGTCTCTCGCAGTATCTCGAGGACGTCCGGGAAATCGAGCGGCGCATCCAGCGTTCCGAGGCGGCGGCGCGCACCGATCTGACGTTGCCGGACCTGCCGGTTGGTGTGCCGCCGACCTTCCAGGAACACCTCACGCTGATGATGGACCTGCAGGTGATCGCGCTGCAGGCCGACATCACGCGCGTCTCCACGCTGATGATTGCTCGCGAGCTCAGCGGCGCGGTGTTCCCGGAGACGAGTATCCGCGACCCGTTCCACAATCTGTCGCATCACTCCAACGATCGCGGCAACATGGACCGCTTCGCTCAGCTGAACACCTATCACATGACGAAGTTCGGCTACTTCGTCGACAAGTTGAAGCAGACCAGGGACGGCGACGGCACGTTGCTCGATCACTCGCTCGTCCTGTACGGCAGCTCGCTGAGCGACGGCAACCAGCACAATTTCAGCCCGCTGCCCATCGTTCTGGCTGGCGGCGCGTCGGGCAAGGTAAAGGGCGGCCGGCATCTTGTGTTTCCGAAGGACACGCACATGTCGAATCTGTTAGTCGCCATGCTGAATACGCTCGATGCGCGTGTTGAGAAGTTCGGCGACAGCACCGGATCGGTGAGCCTATGACGCCGCGCGGGTTGATTGTCGCGCTAGGCGTCACCGTCGCGGTCGCGACAGCCGCTGCGCAGGCGCCCGGTGGCCGTGGTGGCCCGGCGTCGATGACGCTGCCGCTCGCCAATCTGGGTCTCGAACATCTCGACATCGTCGTACCTGACACCGCCGCGTCCGCGAAGTTCTACATGCGGATCTTCAAGGCGCCGCTGCACCAGCAGCCGGTGCGCGACACGCTGCGCTACTTTCTGGTGCTGGGCGAGGTACCGGCTGATCGGCAGGTGGGCTACGTCGCGATTGGCGCGGCCAATGGCCGGCCGGCGGCGATCGGCCACTACTGCGTGCTGGCGGCCACTTACGGGGCGCAGGCGTTCTCGGCCGCGCTCAAGGCTGCGGGCCAGCCCGCTGAGCCGACAGCAGCAGGTGCGATAGGAATGTGGCGCGATCCCGACGGACTCGAACTGCAGTTGTTTCAGCCGCCCGCCGGCCTGGTGACGGCGGCCGTCCCGTCGGTCCTCGAGACACAGAAGGACGGCTTCATCGTGCCGCGCGGCGTCGACCATGTGATGCTGCAGGTGTCCAGCCTGGAGAAGGCGTTGCCGTACTACCGCGCGCTGTATGGCACCGCCGCCGAGCGGCCCAGGGACAAGAACGGCCGCGTCTGGTTCGAATTTCCGAAGAACACCCGTATCGCGCTCGAACAGACGAGCGGTCAGCCGGCGATCTCCCATTACACGATCAAGGTCGCGCCGTTCGATCGCGGTGCGCTGACCAAGCGGCTCGCCGAACTGGGCTCGTCGGTCATTGCGTCACCCGACGAACCCGACGTGGTGCGTTTCAAGGACAACTACGGCATCACCGTCGAAGTAAAGATCGCGGAGTAGAGGAACAACGCGTCGCGAGACGGTTGGGCGTCTATTTCGCTGACGGCGGCAGCGGCCGGTTGTACTGCATTGGACAGCCCGGCTCGAAGAACTGCGCGTCGGCGGCGCGGCGGCAGAACGCCTGCGTGTTGCGCACCTGCCGCTCAATGGCCGCGACCACTTCCGCGAGCGGATATGGCTTCTGCGCGTGCACCGAAAGATTCGTGTCGACCTTGAGCTTGCGGTGCTCGATGTTGTTCATCAGGCTGTCGCCCCACCAGTTGAAATCCCATTCCTGAGTGGTGAGGTCCGCTTCGACAAGCAGGTTCGACGCCGGCACGTGAACGATCACGCCGTCTGCCATGTGGTAGTTGCCGACGATGTGGTAGATGTCGATTTCGTTGGTCGAGTCTTTCAGTTTGAGATGATCGTCCACCGGCGTGAACTTCAGCGGCCTGGGATTCTTTCCAAGCGCGTCGGGGAACAGTCTGGCCGGCCGCGCCACCATTTCGCGGAAGATGCCTTCGTTACCGCGGCGAGAGATGACTGTCAGCCCTTCGGCAACTGCCGCGCACAGTCCGGCGCTGTGATCGAAATGGTGGTGCGTCTGGATCACCTGTGTCACGCGCTTGCCGGGGACGAGTGAATTGACCGCTTTCAGGATCCCCTGCAGCGCCGCGTCTCCACGGTTCGCTTCAACCATCACGAAGTGGTCGTCGAATTCGAAGAATGTGTTGCCGCCAAGGAACCACACGTGGTCGGCGACTTTCATCGGCTGTGGGGCAGCGCCGCCTCCCGGCGGAGAGCCCTGCGGCGGCTTCGCCTGACGAACGGACGCTGGTGCGCTCAGATCGTCGATCGGCGCGTCGACGATGTTGCGGTCGACGTAGAGCTTGCTCTGGACGACATTGCGGAAGTCGATGGTCGTCGCGATGCCCATCGGAAGCTGGATGCCTTTCTCCGGCACGTAGCCGGTGAATGCCGTCCGATACGTGACGTCTCCCAGGTTGGTGTTCGGCCCGACGTAGCTGACCCACGCCGGCAGGTTCGACGCATTCACCGCCAGCGTCAGCGTGTCGCCCTGACGCACCGTGACATCGACGAGCTGCAGGTTTCCCTGCTTGCGGACATTCGACAGCTTGGTCGCAGGGTCCAGCGCGGCGCGCACGATCGTGATCGGATGCGCGAGCATCTCCACGCGCCGCTGACGTGCCGCCGCGGCCCCGACGGGCTGTGGCTGCGGCGTACCCGTTGTGGGAGCCGCCAGGAAGCCGCCGCCGATGTTGTAGGCGACGTCGCCGTCGAGCGTTTCATTGGATCGGTTGAGCCCGAGCTGCCCGGCCGTCGAGGCGAACTCGAAATTCATCTTCAGGCGCTGCTGTACGCGCATGCGTCCGTGCTCCAGATCGATCGTCCGCGTGTGCTCGAGCACCGACTGCCACTTCTGCGGCGCGGCCGGGTCTCCGGTGATGTTCCCCCCGCCGTTGAAGTAGGCCAGCTCGCCGTAGCCGATGATCTGCAGCGTTTTCATCGCCATCACGCGATCGCGGCCGCCGAGCGCGTCCGCGGCGCGCCTCACGAGCTGCGATTCCGGCGAGGTTCCCTGCCCGGCCAACCCGATGACGAGCGTCGTTGAGGCCGCAATTGCCAGTGCCAGAACACCAATCCTGTTGTGCATCGCAGGCTCCTTCTTGAACGCACAGTGCGACACAGCTTAACGGCAGATCGTTCGATGCCGAGGCGAATTCCGGTTATCGGATCGGTCGATAGCGCGTATCGTATTCGGCGATATACGGCTCACAGAGTTCTCGACGCACAATGACCGGATGAATATCCACGCGCGCGCCCAGCCGAACATCAGGAAACGACTGATGCCGGTCCTGGTGATCATCGCCGTCGCGGGTGCGGCGGGCTCGTCAGGCGCGCAGTGGTTCAAGTATCCAAGTGCGAACGCGCCGCGCACGGCGAGCGGGGAGGTCGATCTGGCGGCAGCGGCTCCGCGACTGCCGAACGGCAAGCCGGACCTCTCCGGTGTGTGGATGACCGCCGAGCCCGCGTGTGTCATCCGCGGCGTGATGTCCCTGGCCGAACTGGTCAAGCTCCTGCCGCCGACGCGGAAGTGCCCGCCGCGCACGGCCAGCTTTTCCCGGCAGAGCAACAACATCGGCATCGACATGCCCGGCGGCCTGCCGTACCAGCCGTGGCTCGCGAAGCTGGTCGACGAGCGGGTGGCCAACCAGTCGATCGACGACCCGCACATCCGCTGCCTGCCCGATCTCTTCGTCCGGGCGTACGGGCTTCCGCATTACGTGAAATTCATCCAGACGCCGGCGCTGCTGGTGATGATGAACGAGTACAACGGCGTGTATCGCCAGGTCTTCACGGACGGCCGCCCGCTGCCGGTCGATCCGAACCCGTCGTGGCAGGGCTATTCGACGGCGACATGGTCCGGCGACACGCTGGTGATCGACTCGAACGGATTTCGCGACGACGTCTGGCTCGACTGGGCCGGCAGCATGATTACCAGCGCCGGCACGCTGCGTGAGGAGATCCGACGGCCCGACTTCGGCCACCTCGACATCGTGGTGACGGTGGACGATCCGAAGGCCTATACGAAGCCGTGGTCGGTGACCTTACGGCAGCAGTTCGCCGGCGACACCGAACTGATCGACGAAATCTGCGCCGAAGGGGAGAAGTTCGCGAAGCAGCTCAAGTAAGCGTCAGCGTCCGCGTCGAGCCAGCGCAACGTCGCTGCACCCTTGCATCACGTCGACGAACTGCTGATAGTCGGCCGGGCCAACGACGAACGGGTTGGCGTCTCGCGGTCCGCGTGTGCGCAACCGCATCAGCCACTGATCGAACGGGACCATCAACGGGTGGTTCTGCAGCCACGCATCGACCCCGGCATTGCGTGTCGCCTGACGGAAGGTCGTCACCGATCCGAGATACGTTCGCATCGCATCGTCGGACAGAAATCCCGGTGTCAGCCAGGAGCCGCCAAACAACGCGGCGACATGACGCTCGCCGCGATCGAGCACCGGGAAGATGAAGGCCATCGACCCCGGCGTGTGACCCGGCACGGCCACTGGAGTCACCGTCAAGTCGCCGAGCGTGACCGGCTCCTTGTCCTTGAGCTCGCCATCGCGTGTCGCTGGCTGCGCGTCGGCGGCGGAGACGAGCACACGCGTTCCGTAACGCTCCCGAAAATAGGCAGCGCCGCCGAAGTGATCGGCGTGGCCGTGCGCGACCAGGATCACGCGCAGCTGCGACGGATCGAGCCCCAGCTTCGCGAAGCCTGGCAGAACCCTGCTCTCGACCTCGTTGGCAGACAGCGCGTCGATCATCAGCAGGCCGGCGCTGGTGCGAATTACATACGCCACGGTGCCGATGCTGCCGATCGCGTAGACGTTGTCGAAGATCTGCGTCGGCTCGATGGGCGGATCGTCCGCACGATTTGCGCGCGGCGCTTCGCACCAGAAGCGAACGGCGTCCTGCCAGCGCGGCCCGACCGTCGCCTTCAGGGTCGCAATCTGCTGCGCCACCGCCGGCGAATCGGGGGCTGGCGGAGCGGTCGGAGGCTGCTGTGCGCTCACAAGGAGTGGCGCGATGATGGCAAGCGCCGCTGCGTGAAAAACACGACCGGGTATGCGAGTCACTTCGTTGCCTTCCGGCTGTCGCCCAGGCTCCGGAACACTGCCTCGACGAACATATCCGTCGTCCATCGGCCGGTGGTTGCGCCGTAGCGGGCGTCGTAGTCCGCGGTTGGCCGCGCCGCCTTGACCTGCGCGAGCGTGGCACCCTTCTCGATCAGCGCACGAATGCGGTCGCGTACGATGACCACCATGTCGCGATACTCGACGACCTCGTGTTCGTCCGACACGTACCCGTGTCCCGGAATGACGATCGTCCCGCCCTCTTCCTGGTGCCGATAGACCGTCCGGTTGAGAATCTCGTTCAGTGCGCGGATCTCGCCGGCGATGCTGCCGCCGTTGGCGACGTCGATAAACGGATACTGCGTCGTGGTGAACACATTGCCGGCGACGATTACGTCGGCGCGCCGGAAGTGAACGATGCTGTCGCCGTCGGTGATGGCGTTGGGCTGCCAGAGCAGTTCGATCGCCTCGCCGTTGTGAAACTTCCTGCGCCGCTCCTCGAGATAGGTGTCCGACGGATGCCCTTCCGTGCGCATGCCGGCGGCGGTCAGCCGGTTCTGCACGTTCTGATGGCCGATGATCGTTGCCGCGCCACCCGCGTCGCGGAACTGCAGCGAGAAGAAAGTCCCTTTCAGGCTCGGATCGACCCCGGCCGCGCGCAGCGCGATGTTGCCGCCGGTGCGGTCGGGATGAAAGCTGGTGTTGGCGATGAACTGAATCGGCTTGTCCGTCAGTTTGCGGATCGCCGCAATCGTTTTCGTCGTCAGCTTTCCGGTGCCGGTATCCACGACAAACGCGCCTTCGTCGCCGACCTGGACGACGATGTTTCCGCCGTCGCCGGCGAGCAGATAGACGTGGTCGCGAAGCGGCCACGTGTGAATCTCGCCGTCGGTGGGTTCGGGATTGGCGGCTTTGCTGACCAGTGCCGGACCTGCCGCCGGGCGCATCGCTTCGAGGCCGTCCTTCACGCCAGCCGTGCGGAGTCGGGCTTCGATCGCGGGATACATCGTGGCGGCTCCGCCGAGGTGCCCGGCGGGAGACAGTTTGTATTTCTGCGAGTACTCGCCGACGAACGGGTTCTCGCCGAACAGATAGTTCGGCACGTCGTCCGGCGCGCGGCCCAGGATCTGCTCGCCGTCGTCGCACGGAAAGAGCCAGGTCTGGTGGTCCACGGGCTGACGATAGAAGTCCGTCGTCCGGATGAACGCCTCGGACAGGAACACCGGATCGGTCACGACAATGGTGTTCGTCAGACGATCGCCGTGGCGTACGAAGAACTCCACGGTCGTCGCCTGATCGCTTTCAGGCAGGCCGTTGCGGCTGAGCCAGCCGTGTTTCAGATGCGTCGTGCGTACTTCGAGGGCGTTGCCGACGAAGCGGCCGGTCGAAAACCCCATCCACGTGTGCGGGGCATATGCCGGCGGATGCGGCCGGCCGTCCATCCAGATGGTTCGCTTGCCTTCGAACGTCTGGCTGAACCAGTGGATCGCGACAAGCGCGTGGGTGTGCGGATCACGCTCTTCCCAGGCGCGGGAGTTTCCGAGCGCGCGCAACTGATACGGCAGCACGTAACCGTCGCACTGGTGATGCCGCAGCGTGAGCCGCGACGGATCGTAGGAAAGCGCGAACAGTCGCCCTGCCTCGCTGAGCGGATAACCGCCGTAATCGGCGATCTCTGGGCCGGCGCCGCGCTCCATGCTGTCTTCGTGCAGCGGCGACGTCCAGTAGCCCGAGATGTCGAAGGCAGGCGCGGGAGCTGCGCCAGCCGGGGGCGCCTGTGTTGCCGGCTGTGCCGCCAGCAGGGCGATGCCGGCAGCGATCGCGAAGGTGACGCGTGCTGCGTATGCCGGTCTCACTGTGCGCGACACGGGGTAGGGCTCCAGCCAGTGGCGTCAGCCTGGCGCTTGAAGTGCGTGCTGGTCCAGAAGGGCTGCGAGAGATACGTCGGATCGACCACTTCGGTCTGCACCACGAGCAGCGCGTCGCCCCCGGGAAGCGCGAAACGATCGAAGTACTCAGTGAAGACGGCGGAGGCGCTGTAGGGGACGCCGTTCCTGCGCAGATAGCCGGGCTTCATACCCGTCGTCACGACCTTGAGGGATCCGCCCGGCGACGCCGCGGGAGCGAAGAAGCCGCCGCCAATCACCGGCTCCGATCGATCCCACGTGGCGCGGGAGACACCCTGCCAGTCGGGTGCGCCCGGTGACGACGCGGCGAACGACAGCAATCGTGTCTGCGTGCCTGCCTCGGTCTCAAGCTTCAGTGTGCGATCGTCCTGCCAGGTGATGTGCAGCCGGCCCGGCAGCCGCATCACGCCGCCGATGCCGTAGGCGCGGCAGGCGTCACCGGCCGCCTCGTCCTGCGCCGGGTTCCAGGTGTCGGCCGCTTTGCGACCGGCGGGGCTCAACGGAACAGCGGTGTAGTCGCCCTTTGGTGGCGTGACGACGCGGTAACGCCAGTCTTCGGTAACGAGAGAGACCCAATATCCAGTGAGATCGACAGGCGCGGCCTGCTGCGGCGTTCTGGCTGCTCCTGGCGGCCCGCCCCGCTGTGCACGCGCGACGATGCCGAAGGCTGCCAGTGCGAGCACAGCGCACAGCGCCGCGCGGTGCCACGGACTCACAGCGTTCACTTGGCTGGGGCCGCTGGCGCGCCAGCCGCTGGACCGGCGCCGAGCAGCTCTTCGCCCTTCGCGTTGGTGACGCGTGTCACGAGGACCGTGTTGCCGCCGGCCTTCGCGGGAAGCGCCGTGATATTCACCACCGTGCCCGGCGCGAGTGCCTCGTTGGCGCGCCTGCGCGACCATCCGCTGGCGATGAGCTGGGCCGGGTTCGGCAGCATCTCACCGCTCCACTGCGTGACCTTACCGTCCTTGTCCTTGACCTCGAAGAACAGCTGCGCGTGTGGATTGACGTAGCGGAACTCCGTGACCGTCGCCAGCGCCGTCCACTGCTTGTCACGGTCGTACGAGATGAACGACCCGTGATGGGCGCGCGGCGTGGCCACGCCACCCAGGATCACGGCCAGCGTGACCAGGACCACCGTTCGCGTTCGTCGCACGCTCATTTCGGCCCCCCTGTGGCAGGCTTGCCGGTGCCGGCCGGATCGCGAATCAGGCGGTTGAACTCGAACTCATTCGCCGGTGCGCAGAGATCTTCGAGCAGGCTCGACCAGCCGGACGACTGGATGAACGTCTTCGGCAGCAGGTGCATGCGCTTGGTCTCGCTGACCCACGGCTTCGCGTAGTATTTCGGGTCGGTCATCGTCATCTTCAACTCGACGGTGTCGAAGTTGATGCGTGTGTAGCGTTCCTGCAGGACCATCTGATCGCTGTGCGGGTAGCCGAAGTGATCGACCCAGGTGCGCTCGTCGTAGCCGGTGGAGTCGACCACCAGCGTGTTGTCCTCCCAGCGGCCGACGGCGTAGCCCCACCAGCGCGGGAGATCGATGTCGTCGGGCGAGGGTAGCTTGCGCCCGTCCATCCAGATCGTCCGCAGGCCGTAGCCCCACTGGAAGTGCTGCAGGATGCGATCGGGCAGCACCATGAACTCCACCGGGTCCGGGTAGAGCACAGCGCGCGGCATCCCCATGGGATTGCAGGTGCCGTACGAATCGTTTCCGAGCGCCGGTGGCTGCGCACGGCGGCGGCCGATGTGCTCCTGCGGATTTGCCTGTGCGTCGGCGCTGTCCCTTGCGCGGCCGTATGACGGGATGTTGGCGTCGAACGCCTTCTGTCCTGCGGCGGTGAAAATCGGGAACTCGAAGCTGAAGCCGCGGTCGCCGCAGTCGCGGCATCGTCCGCCGCCACCGAATCCCGCGCCGTTCGGCGACCAGATGCCGGCAAGGTCGCGGGCGTTGAAAGGCGCGTTGGAATCGAAGAATTTCGGATATCCAGGACCCGCCTGACGGCCGCGGCCGGGCGGGCCTTGCGGCGTGGCGCCCGGGCCGGCGCCACGCTCCTGGGCCGGTAAACCGAGGACCAGCAGAGTCAGGAGTATCGCCAGCGTCGAAATGCGTCGCACGCGCGGTACTCTGCGCCGGGCGTGGGGCGCTGGCAAATCGTTTGTCGCGATACCCGTTATCGGCAGCCCGGATATCCGTATACGTAGTGTTCGGCTTCAGCCGGACCTCCGTAGAGTCCGGCTTTAGCCGGATAGACACACCCTTCAGCCGGATTGCCACTTCACAGTACGATTCCCGCCCGGGTATGGACCTGCACGGCTTCGATTTGAATCTCTTGATTGCGCTCGACGCGCTCTTGTCCGAAAAGAGCGTGACGAACGCGGGGCGGCGCGTGCATCTGAGCCAGTCGGCGATGAGCGGCGTGCTGGCGCGGTTGCGCGCGGCGTTCAAGGACGAGCTGCTGGTCCCGGCGCGTGGCGGCATGGCGCTGACACCGCTGGCCGAGGAACTGGTGCAGCCGGTGCAGGCGGTGCTCGACCAGGTGCAGCAGAGCATCCTGACGCGCGTCCCGTTCGATCCGGCGACGGCCCACCGCACGTTTACGGTCGCGGCATCGGACTACGCCATCGCCGTTCTGCTGGCGGATTTCCTCCGCGACCTGAGGACGCGCGGGCCGTCGCTGACGGTGTCGATCGTTCCGCTTCGCGATCGCCTGCAGCAGCTCGAGGACGTCCGGCTCGACCTGCTGATCGTGCCGGAGGCGTTCGTGCCTCCCGGGCGCCCGCATCACGTGCTCTTCGAGGACACGTTCAGCTGCATCGCCTGGAGTGAACATCCGACGATCGGGTCGGCGCTGACGATCGAAGAGTACCAGTCGCTCGGCCACGTCGTCGTGAGCTTCGTCGACGGCCGCGTCACGAGCTTTGATGCGCACTTTTCGGCCGAAGTGGGCGTGCACCGCAACGTCGAGATCGTCGCGCCGAGCTATCAGCTGCTGCCGGACCTCGTCATCGGGACGGCGCGCATCGCCACACTGCAGACCCGGCTGGCGCAGAAACTCGCGGGCGTCCGGCCGATCAAGGTGCTTCCGCTGCCGGCGCCGCTGCCGACGTTCGAGGAAGCGATGGTGTGGCACCCCCGTTTCGAGCGCGACGAGGCGCACCAGTGGTTTCGGAACCGGCTTCAGAAGTCTGCTGACGCAATGGAACCTGTCGCGATCTGACCCGGCGCTCAGCGCGGAGACGTTTCAGGTGTAGGATGCCATCACGTCGTTCCAACGGGAGGAATCGCATGAATGTCCGCCACCTCGTGCCGTCCGTGAGCCGCCGGCTCCTGGTCGTGGGATCCCTTATGTTGGCGGCCGGCCTGCAGCAACCGGTTCACGCGGCAGGCGTAGACCTCGCGAAGTTCAGGCGCATCGAGCCGCAGTTCATCGCGGCGCTGGGAAACCCCAAGGCCACCTCCGGCAGCGGCGCGCAATCATGGGGCTTCTGGAACAAGGACCCCGGCCCGCGCGCTTGCAAGCTGGACCACTACCCTGAATTGAAGAAGACCGGCATGGCGCCGGCACAGTGGAAGTTCGACGCCGCGGACTGGTGGCTCGAGGAACACGGCTTGATCATGGAGAAGCCGTCCTTTCCGCTGCCTCCTGGGCAGTACCTCGTCACGGGCGACCGCAAGGTGACGACCGTGCTGACAATTCATCCCAAGGACAAGACCGGCAATCAACGGTGGGAACTCGCCGATGGCGCGACCCTCTACGATGTCACCCATCTCGGATGCCGCTCCGCACGCTACACGCCGTCGACGGCTACCGACAACTCGTGCTCGCCCGCCAACGCGCGGACCACGGGTTATCCGGTTCTTCCGGGAGCGACCATGCCGGACGTGAAGGGCTGCCGCAAGCAGGACTACGCGGTTCTCATCGTCGTTGGGCTGCCCGCCACTCGCTGAGACGCGAATAGCTGGTCGAGGCCTGGATAAAGGATTGGCTGGTGGTGGTCCGGGCGAAGCGGCCACCTATGTGGGCATGTGCCATATCTACTGTGAGTCAGTGAGCCGCAGGTTGGGCGCGGCCTCGAACTCTTCGCGAATCCACTGAACGAGTTTTCGAAAGAACATCACGTCCTCCACGGTCATTGCCGTAACGCCACCGTTACGAGATCGGAATTCCGCCGAGGGCTTTGTAGAGAGCGATGACGCGCGTGAACACGCCGGCCTCGGCCTGTGCCACGGCGTCCTCCGCCTGCAGCTGCGTGCGCTCGGCGTCGAGCAGCGCCAGGAAATCGACGACGCCCTCCTGATACCGGGTGCGCGCGATGGTGGCGGCGCGCGTGCTCTCGCGCGCCTGGTCCGCCAGCCGGACCAGCCGCTCCTGCTCCTCGCGGTAGTTGACGAGCGCGTTCTCCGTCTCTTCGAGCGCGCGCAGCACGACCTGCTCGAACTGCGCGAGCGATTCGCGCGTGGCTCCTTCAGCGCCGCGCAACCGGGCACGCGCACTGCCGATGTCGAACGCCGCCCAACTGAGTGCGGGCGTCACGGCCCATGCCCGCGAGTTCGACACCTCGAAGAGCTTGCTGCCGCGGCCGGCGATCAATCCGAGGAAGCCGCTGATGCTGATGCGCGGGTAGAGTTCCGCCGCTGCCACGCCCTCGTTGGCTGTGAGTGAAGCCAGTCGCCGTTCCGCGGCGCGCACGTCTGGCCTGCGCCGCAGCAGGGAGTCAGGCTCGCCGATCGCCAGCGCCCTGGTCAGCGGCGGGTACCCCTTCG
>Ga0307412_10000538_pt1 | contig 22500 bp, 8 predicted proteins | sample DK1Cmetagenome_3_FD_203823 | JGI IMG/M metagenome (GOLD analysis project Ga0307412, IMG submission 203823) | Maize rhizosphere microbial communities from greenhouse at UC Davis, California, United States - DK15-C-1 | ecosystem: Host-associated > Plants > Roots > Rhizosphere > Soil | place: USA...
CTGACGGCACCAACAAGGTTGCCCCAGATGCTCGAGTGTCCGGCGAACGGTGGTCGAGCCCGGCCTCTGAAGTCTGGGGACCAACACTCAAGCGCAAAGTCTATATCAAGCAGTTTTTGTCTGAAGAGTCGGAAGAGTGGTCACCCACCTGGGTCGAGGTCGAGGTCACCATTCCTCCACTGGCACCCGGCCTGAATGAGCCGGTGGATAACGGCCTCTCGCCCAACTTCAGCGGCACTTGCTGGCCGGGCGCTACGCTCAAGCTTACGTTCAATGACGACGGTGTTATGCACACAGTCATCGATGACGATAACGATGGTCGCTGGGCTTTCCGGCGCGATACTCCGTTCGAGCCAGACGTTCATCACACCGCGACGCTTATCCAGACCGCCGCCGAACAAGACTCACCAGCAACTTTCAAAGTGTTTACGGTTTCGATGACCATGCTCCAACCGGTGATCACTTATCCCGGTGCCGACGGTCAAGTGGGCCGCAACGTTATCGTCATCGGGAACAACGGCATGGCCGGGGCTACGATGCAACTGCACGATGTTCAGTTCGGAAGACCGTTGGGTGAGCCCAAGTTGCTCACCGCCGACGGCGAGTGGTCCATCGAGCTCTCTGGACTTGAGTTCCGTAAATACTTCATCAATGCGCAGCAAGTATTAAATGGACAATCATCGGAGCGCAGTGATCAGCGGGTGTTCAACGTGGTGCTGCTGCCCCCGGAATTCGATGTGCCACAGCCCGGCGGGAACTTGCCACGTACCTCGGAGTTGTCAGGCCGCGGTATACCCAATGGGCGAGTCACCGTCTGGCTACAAGGCCAAGCCGACCCGTTACGTGAAAACATCTTTGTGAACTCGAGCGGCCATTGGAAGGCCGAAGTGACTTTGCCGATTGGCAGCACCACTGTCCGGGCCAGGCAATTTTTTATAGACGAGAAAGGAAACGAGCAAACCTCCGATTTCAGTTCGTGGCTCACTTATAACGTTGTCCCTGCCGCACCCTTCATCGAAACCCCTGCCACGGGCGAGCACATTGGCTCCAACGTCGTGGTATCGGGCTTCGGCATGCCGGGGGACACCGTGACGGTCAGGTTGAACGATGCCAGCCGCACAGTGCTGGCGAGCGGCCCGGTGCTGGAGGACCGCACCTGGTCGGTGAGAGTAACGCTCGAAACACCCGGCGGCGCCCACGAGTTGCTGGCTGTGGCGCAATGCGAGGGTTTCGAGTCCGCCGACTCGCCGCGAGCGGTGGTACTGGGGACCTACCTGCCTTCGATCGATAGGCCGGCGGCGGGACGTTGGGTCGATAACCCGGTCACGTTCGAAGGCCGGGGCCGGGCGGGCAGCGGGCGTGTCGTGAGTTGGTACAACCCCGAACTGGACTGGGCCGCGGCCCTTGGCGTGACCGCCGGCCAATGGCAGGGCGAGGCGACGCAGACGCTGGTCAGCGGCGGCCAGTGGTGCCGATTCAAGCAGACCCTCACGAGCGATGCGGATGGCGCGACGGTTTCCGATTGGGTTGAGAGTGGGCGTTTCGAAATCCCCGGCTGATGTGTTGCCGCTGCGGGTTTGGCAAAGCAACGGCCTAAAGCGATAAGCGGTAATTTCCTCCAATTCTGACCGTAGACGGTGCTTGGTTAAAAAACGATGGGTGCCGGTTCCCCTGAGATGACGTTTGTGTTTTCAACGGGTACCACTTCTTTTACTGGCGAAAAAACGTTCGCACCAGTCGTCCATCAACCAACGAGGCGATTATGAACAGTAACGAAGATTCAAAAAACGACCTTGGCGAAACATCCAAGCAAATGCATGTTAATAGCAATCCTATTGAAATCCTGCTCCCCCCTCATGGCTATGTTCCTGAAAGATTCCGTGTTTCGGGAATCAACGGCCTACCTATAGCCCTTCCCGTTACAATCTGGCCATTTTCCTCAGGACCTCCGCTTGGGAATGGTCCCGTTCAGCCTGATGGTAGTTGGCAAGTGGATGTAGCTATGCCAAGCGGGGTAACTGAAATGGAAATCTACGCCACTCAGGGCGACAACCGTAATCCCGATAGTTATAGACGCGTCCACACGTATTTGACGACGCTTACGAAACCCATCGCCAACGCAATATTACGCGCCGATCAAGTCGTTTTTGGAGGTTCACGATACCCAAACACGAGGATTTGGGTGTCCAGCAGTCCTGTTCAACTCGTTTATTTAGGTAACGTGCTGCCGGAGCTAACATGGGAAGCCAAGCCAGAGGCTAAAATGTCTAGCGGATTTTATTTGGTGAGGGCCGAATATAAAGTTGGGAACCTGACTGGAACGAGTCTTACACCTGAGGTCCCTATTATCGTAGTCGGCGAGCCGGACATTACGTCTCCATCCGTGCAGCAGACCCGTTTTAAACTAGAAGGAAAAGGCGCGCTGGAGGCTGCCAAGATTGAAGTAAAGCTAGAGTTTGGCGGCCCCATGATCGGCGAAACGACAGCAAGGGTGGGTGGTTTTTGGTCCGTTGATGTGGAATTGCCGCCAGGTCCGGCCTCTTTAATCGCTGAACAGATCTATTCGAATGTTCGATCGCTACCTGGTGCTCCCCAGGGTTTTAAAATCCGCCCTCCTAAATTGGCCTCCGTCACCGTCACCCATCCAACCGAAAAAACCACCAAATTCTCAGGCCTCGGCTATTCCGGCGCAACCATCCAAATCACGGTAGAAAGTGGCCCAACTGTTACGCCCCCGCCCCTGGTGGAAGTGGAACGCGGAGAGTGGACAACGATAGCGACCGATTGGCCGTTTGGCAGCTATCGTTTGAGGGCGATCCAAAAAGTATCCGACAGAGCAGGTGGGTGGATTGAATCACTGCCCTATTCCTTCTCCATCGATCCAGGCTTGCCTGATGTAAGCGAGGTGTTCTACACGCCAGAGTATCGACCGGAATTTTCAGGCAAAGGTTTCAATGGCGCGACGGTGAGGCTGGTTGATGTTCCTGACGGCACCAACAAGGTTGCCCCAGATGCTCGAGTGTCCGGCGAACGGTGGTCGAGCCCGGCCTCTGAAGTCTGGGGACCAACACTCAAGCGCAAAGTCTATATCAAGCAGTTTTTGTCTGAAGAGTCGGAAGAGTGGTCACCCACCTGGGTCGAGGTCGAGGTCACCATTCCTCCACTGGCACCCGGCCTGAATGAGCCGGTGGATAACGGCCTCTCGCCCAACTTCAGCGGCACTTGCTGGCCGGGCGCTACGCTCAAGCTTACGTTCAATGACGACGGTGTTATGCACACAATCGTCGATGACGATAACGATGGTCGCTGGGCTTTCCGGCGCGATACTCCATTCGAGCCAGACGTTCATCACACCGCGACGCTTATCCAGACCGCCGCCGAACAAGACTCACCAGCAACTTTCAAAGTGTTCACGGTTTCGATGCCCATGCTCCAGCCGGTGATCACTTATCCCGATGCCGACGATCGGGTGGGCCGCAACGTGATCGTCATCGGGGACAACGGCATGACCGGGGCCACGATGCAACTGCACGATGTTCAGTTCGAAAGGCCGTTGGGCGAGCCCAAGTTGCTCACCGCCGACGGCGAGTGGTCCATCGAGCTCTCTGGACTTGAGTTCCGTAAGTACTTCCTCCGTGCGGAACAAGAATTAAATGGACAATCATCGGAGCGCAGTGATCAGCGGGTGTTTAACGTGGTGCTGCTGCCCCCGGAATTCGTGGAACCACAGCCCGGCGGGAACTTGCCGCGTACCTCGGAGTTGTCAGGCCGCGGTATACCGAATGGGCGAGTCACCGTCTGGCTACAAGGCCAAGCCGACCCGTTACGTGAAAACATCTTTGTGAACTCGGGCGGCGATTGGAAAACAGAAGTTACTTTGCCGATTGGCAGCACCACTGTCCGGGCCAAGCAAATTTTTATAGACGAGAAAGGAGACGAGCAAACTTCCGATTTCAGTTCATGGCTCACTTATAACGTTGTCCCTGCCGCGCCCTTCATCGAAACCCCTGCCACAGGCGAGCACATTGGTTCCAACGTCGTGGTGTCGGGCTTCGGCATACCGGGGGACACCGTGACGGTCAGGTTGAACGATGCCAGCCGCACAGTGCTGGCGAGCGGCCCGGTGCTGGAGGACCGCACCTGGTCGGTGACCGTAACGCTCGAAACACCTGGCGGCGCCCACGAACTGCTGGCCGTGGCGAAATGCGAGGGTTTCGAGTCCGCCGACTCGCCGCGAGCGGTGGTACTGGGGAGCTACCTGCCTTCGATCGATAGGCCGGCGGCGGGACGTTGGGTCGATAACCCGGTCACGTTCGTAGGCCGGGGCCGGGCGGGCAGCGGGCGTGTCGTGAGTTGGTACAACCCCGAACTGGACTGGGCCGCGGCCCTTGGCGTGACTGCCGGCCAATGGCAGGGCGAGGCGACGCAGATGCTGGTCAGCGGCGGCCAGTGGTGCCGGTTCAAGCAGACCCTCACGGATGGCGCGGATGGCGCGACGGTTTCCGATTGGGTTGAGAGTGGGCGTTTCGAAATGAAGTAATGCGGTCCTCGCCGCAGTCCTGGCCCGATGGGCGGTCTTGTGAACTGTCAGATCTGACAGTAGCCGACCAGGGTTTATTGGCGCGTAATTCAACCCACGCAAGGCCTGGCCGACTCGTCGGGCCGTACAAACCGTTTTCGACTCAAGGAAACTGGCCATGGCGCAATCCCGACCTGCCGTGCAACTGATGAAGCAGATTCTCAGTCCGGAGCAACTCGTCCGATACCCTGCACTTGGCAAATACATCGAGGACGGGGGCTCGATCTTTCCGCTGGTTGAAAAAGGCGCGCAAGGACTGGTGAGGGAATTTAACTTGCCCCTTGATGATGCCCGCCGATTTTTACGACGGTGCAACAGCATGGCCCTGTATGTACGCCGTCAGTTCATAGAACACAGCTTGTACGGTATCGGGACCGATACGAGGGCGGCTGGTGCTCGGGACGGATTGTTGTCAATGGTCAAGGGCCCCAGCTTTGACGAACTGTTTAGACCCAAATTCGACGAGATGTGCCCGCCACAGGCGCTGGAGTCGCTGACTTCACCGGTGGCTTATCTGATCGAGCTGATGAAGTGGATAGAAGAGCGGATCGAGTCGGTTTCAGACGAGGAGTCCATGCTTCTGCACGACCGACGCAAGGATTTGAAACGGCTGAGCGTAGATTTCAATGCGGTGCATCGCCCCGTGTCAGCGGTGGATGTCATCCTCTTCGTGCTGGAGACCTTCATTAAGGAACACAAAGCTTCCGTGGATAAAGCTTCCGTGGATCTTGAAGAGGCCATGGTTCAGGCGCGCTATCCCAATGGTTTGCCTTATTACCAGCACTGGGTCTCCGTGGACACTGTTGCACGCCATCATGGTCTTTCGGTGGGGGATTTCGCCCACAAGGTGGATGGCTCGTTTCCCTTTTTTTTGCAACCTCAAGCTTGGGATAACGATGCGGGGCGTGCCCTGGCCCATGCGTCGCGGCTGGGCCCTTATCAACGGAGGTTGCTGACGGAGGATCCAGCCGCCCTAGATGATAAGGAAATTTTTTATGCCGAGAACTTCGGAACTGATAACACCTATAAATATGAAAACCTCAACCAAGTCCAATTCTTCGGCGAACGAACCAAACTCGACACCCTTGGGCTCGAAGCCTTGTTGTCGGTGCGCCGCTTCGCACCCGTTCGCTCCGCCAACGTCTCGGTGTATCCGACAGCGAATGCAGAAGAGCCGGAAAGTTACCGCTCCGGTTCGGTTTACCTCCACGCCAATATGCTCCCGGTTGTGGAAATCACCGGCAGCGCCGATAGCGAATCGTTTCTTCATCGCCTGACGCTGGACCCCAACGTCGTCGATGGCTTTAAGCGATTTGACCGGATGAACCGAAAGGTGCGTCTGGACCAATGGCTGGCGTTGCCGAGCGAGCAAGTCGACGCACTGCTGGTGGCGGCGATCAACGCCGAGGCGCGTGGGGATGAGTCGCAAGAAAAGTCCAAAGAAGACTGGTGGATCACCCCGCAAGTCGAGCACGCGCTGGGGCTGTTTCAATCGCTACGGGAACGTTACGGGTGTACCGCACCCGACTTTGCGGTGTTTATCGACGCGTTGTCGATTTACGGACGCGGTGAAACGCTTTCGCAATTCGATCAGATCTTCAACCTTCAGGATGACTACCGCGAGCCTTTGAAACTTGACGGAGGACTCTTTGCGGTCTTGCCCGAACCCGAAGAGCTGGACCTGACAGTCGCCCAACTGTGCAGCGCGTTGAATATTGATCTGAAAACCTACGCCTACCTGGCTCAGGCCGTTGCGGGGGCCTATGGCATCGAAGATGGCAAGCTGCCCCGTAGCCCCCAGGTCCTGTCCAGCTTCTACCGTTTGGTGAAGTTTCCCAGGCTGTTGGGTATCACGCCGGTCGAAGGCGTGCTGCTGCTGTCGTTGTTGGGCGAGGAAGCTTGGCTCAACGGCGTGGCGGGTGTACCTCGAATCGGTTCGGCAGACGGCATGCCAGATGTGCTTAATCTGCTGTATGCCATGCAGGAGTGTACGCAATGGTGTGCTGAACGCGACATTCTAGTGAGTTGGATACTGCAACAGCTTTTGCCGCCACGCGTCTTGACCGCCACCAACGCTGAAGGCGAGCTTTTCAAACAAATACTCAATTTATTGCCTGGCGCGCTATTCACCGATTCGGCGTTTTTGATGGCGGGTGTACCCGCGCTGGTGGGTGGCAGTTTGGTGGATTTACTGACGGTCCTGGTCGATGCCGATGGGTTGGTGATCGCTTCTGCCCTAACCGAGGCCGATTACTTGGCCTTTGCGCGGGAAAAACTCGACGATGCGGTGAGAGATGGCCTTGGCGAAGCATTTGAGCCCGAGCGTCCTGCCATTGTCGAGACAATGCTCGGCGTGTTGCTGCAAATCAGAGAGAGCCAGGTATCGGTGGTCAAGGAGAGCCTGGCGGCTTACGCAGGCGTCGATTCGGGACGAATGACTCATTTGCTGACGTGGGCCAATACAACAGTGCATCAATTGCTGCGCCTGGTGCTCGGGCACGTCGATTTGCAGACCGAAGATTTTCATACCTGGCGCAATGTGCAACCGGACCCTTTGCTTTTTCTGCTGGCTGATATTCGCCGTCGCGGCGCGGTGGTGCAGAAACTGGCGCTTGGCGAAGAGCTTTTGCAGGACTATCTGGAGTATGGCTACATGGCCTGGCTGCCGGGGCCAGTCGACAAGTATGCGCTCACGATTCGGACAGTTTACTACCTGGCGTCGCTCACCCATGCCTTTGAGCTCAGCGAGCAGCCTCCCCAGAAGCTCCTCGATTACCTGCGGGAGGTCAACGCATTGCGTCTCGAGTCAATAGGGACAGCCGCACTGAAATTGGCCCAAGAGGCATCGTCGATCAGGCTGGCCGAATTCTTTAACTGGAGCGTCCAGGAGGTGCGTGAATGCGTGAGCCGCATCGAACCGAGCAAGAAAGTCCTGAAAGACCTGGTCCAACTGGATTGGCTGTTGCGCGTTCGGGAGTTGGCTGCGCGTACGGGCATGGATGCCTTGACGATTTTCCTGATAGGAACTTTGCCAGAGGAATTAAATAAGTCGGCCTACAAGGAAGCCGCCGACCATGCCTTGCTCAGCTTGTCCGAGTCCAATGCATCCGCGGTTACGTTCAGCGATGATCTGAAGCAACTCGCGACCTTGTCCATTACCGCGGATAACACCGAGGTAGTGCCTAACAAACCTGGCGAGAAGATTATCTTCACCCTCATGTTGAAGGACCGCTCCGGGGAACCATTGAGCGGCGTCCATATTAATTGGAGCGCCACGCTGGGCACCTTTCAAGGCAGCGCCGCGACGGACCCCGACGGCAAGGTCGAGATGGAGTTTACGCCGGGCAAAGTGATGGGCACGGACACCCCGCAATTTTGGGTAGATCTGTTTGAGCCGCAATACGGACCCACCGTCAATCTCGTCGCCGACGTTTCAACCCTCACCTTTGCGCTACGGCTCAAGTCACCGGTGCCGCTGGCAGAAGTGCCGTACGGCCAGGAAGTCGAGCTTTACGCCACGCTGATCGACCGCTACGGAAACCTCGGTAAAAACGCCCTTGTGCAATGGTTATCCGAACCGGTGGATCCTGTGCAAAAAACGGCGCTGGTTATTCGACCCCGGCAGGGGTTGACCAACGAGGACGGGCAGACGCGGGTATTCGTCTCCAGCCCGACCGGTGGAAAGTTCGACGTCAGTGTCTTGAGTGAAGCCAGTTCAGCCCAGGCAGATTTCGAGTCCATTACGTTTGCATCTGAGGAGTAGGGACCATGGCAACGAATACTATGGGTGAGCTGCTCGAAAAACGTCGCAACGCCCTGGTCGAATACTGCATTGGTCAAATCAAGCCGCCAGGGAATGCCTATGGTTTCGTGCGAACCCCGGCAGACTTGTTTGAATTGCTGCGCATGGACCCACTGGACAACTACCCGGTGCAAAGCTCTTGGGTCGGCGAAGCCGCCAGTTGCGCCCAGCAGTTCATCCATGCCGCTTACAGGAAATTGGAGCCCGGTTACGCAGAGGTCGAGTTCGGCAAGGGCGATCTGGCCACCTGGGAGCTTTATAGCAACTATCCAGATTGGGCGGCGGTGCAACTGATCGCTCTTTACCCGGAGAACTTCATCAACCCCTTTGTTCGCCTGCGCAAGACCAGCCTGTTCAAGACCTTGGAGAACAACCTCAACCAGACACGCCTCAGCAGCGATTCCGTCCAGCTTGCTCTGAGAGACTACCTGCAGTCCTTCGAGCAAATCTGCAACCTGGATGTGATCAGCGCCTATATGGACGGCGTTACGCCTGACCGTACCGACTATTACTTTGTCGGTCGGCAGCGGGTACCGCCTTTCCAATATTATTGGCGCAAGGCGCAGGTTGAACTTTCTTCTTCCTGTGAAGCGATCAATCCAACAGCATGGAGTGAATGGCAGCCTGTGGATATTCCGCCTGCCACGACGGTGCTGGACATTCGTCCGGTGTTCTGGAGCGGTCGGCTTTGCCTCGTATGGGCGCAATGGCAAGACGCAGTTCCGGCGCAGGCAGGCGGCGAGGGGTTGCCGCCCAGGTTGGACATCAACGTCTCTTTCATGTCCCAGAACGGTAACTGGTCGGCGCCTCTGAGCTTGCATCATTCCACGCAGGCCGGAGACCCACCAGCAGATGCCCGGCTGATTGTAACCCTGTGGGCTGATCGCGAGCATCCCAAAGGTCGGCTCGGGGTGATGCTGATCTTTGGCGCCAAGGAGATATTTGCGGTGCGTGATGTGTTGTTTCGTCCGGTGGACACGGATGATGGCCGCTGGTTGAAGGAGGCAGTCAAACATCGCTTCAAGACTGCCGAGACGGTCCAGCATCCGCTGGCGAACCAACCGACCGTAGTCGTTTCCGATGATTCAGCGGGCACCTTGACGCCTTACTTGGGCTTGCAGGCTGTGGCGTTTCGCGTCGGTAGTGACGACAAATTGTTTGTACAGGGTTATTGCAGGCCGACGGGGCAGACTGGGGGGAATGTTACCCTGAAATTGGCATTGCAAAACCCAACTGGCGGAGATCCGGCACCGATTGAAAAGGAGTTCCCAATCGCTGGCGGTTGGAGTACTGAATGGCTTGAATTCAGTCGCGGGAAAGGTTCCTGGCCGGATCCGGTCTTTCTGTTCGGTGCTGACCCAGGCGGCCATGGGCGCAGGAAATTTACGCTGACGATCGAAAACGTTACTGGCTTCGAGCCCGTGACTCTTCATAAAAACACCTTGGACGCGGCGCAATTTCTTTCTTTCAACCAGCCTGGGCTGGACCTTAAGTACACTCGGTTGAACTCGCTGTTTGGCCCCGAGTTGGTGCAGCGTTCCAATATTTCCGTCGATGCGGTATTGGATTGGGATACGCAATTTCTACAGGAGCCGCTTCCCCAGGTGGCGACTGAGTTTCTGGAACCCAACGGTGCTTTTAACGGCGCCAACGGCTTGTTCTTCTGGGAGCTGTATTTTCATGTGCCCCACCTGGTGGCGGCGCGTTTGCGTGCCGAGGACCGTTATCTCGATGCGCAGAAATGGTTGCATTACCTGTTCGATCCACAAGCACCCGCTGAGTCTTTGGCTGAGAATCCAAAGCCTTTGTATTGGCGCTGTCGGCCGTTGAATGTTCCCGGCAACTCGGGATTTGAAATTGATGAGCCAACCGATCCCGATGCCATTGGCTATTCGACACCTCGGCATTTCCAGATACTGGTGTTCACCGAGTACGTCAAAAACTTGATCGCTTGGGGGGACTGGTATTACCGCCAGCTCACCCGCGACAGTCTGGTGGCGGCCAAGCTCTGTTATGTCCAGGCCCAGTTTTTGATGGGAAAGGCTCCCGTGGTTCGGACGGTCAACCGTTGGGAAACCGAGACGGTGGGAAACCTGATGAACAAAGCCAACGTGCGCCCGGCACTGGAACGGTTTGAAAAAAACCTGGTGTTCAGCCTGGCGGACTTTCCGGCGGCCGCCGAGGCTCCGCCTTTGATGGGGTTGCTGGCAAACGAGCCCTTCAAGCTGCCGATGAACGAGCAATTACTCGAGCTGTATGGGCTACCCGGTCAGCGTCTGTACAACCTTCGCAACAACCTGACCCTGGATGGCAAGCCGCTGGACATTCCACTTTTCAGCCCCCCTACCGACCCCAACCAGTTGTTGCGTGATCTGGCGGCCGGTGGCGTGGGAGGAACAAGGCCCATGGGGGGACGCCTGGTGGTGGGGGCCTTTCGTTGGCGTACGACCTTCGAGGTGGCGTTGCGCGCCGTGCAAAGCTTGCAAGACCACGGGGGCCAGGTGCTGCGCTTGCTTGAACAGCGTGATCGGGCCGAACAGGAGGAAATGCAACAAAGTCATCTGGTTGAATTGGGGGCTTACGCTCGGACCGTTCAGGAGCAAAGTATTGCCCAGCTACAAGCAAGCATGGTCGCGTTGGAGCAAAGTCGCGCCGTGGCGCAAGAACGAGCCGAGGAGTATGCACGACGTTATGACGAGAATATTTCGTCGGCGGAATACAGCGTCATGGAAATGCTGCAGGTTTCCAAAACTCTGCAATTGGCCGGGGCGTCTCTCAAACCGGCTGCCGCGACAGTGGCTGCCATCCCGACCATAATTGGTTTTTCCAACGGTGGCCATCGTCTGGACAAGGCTATTGATGCGGTGAGTTTCATACTTGGAACCGTTGGGTCGGGCATGCAGATCGAGGCGGATAGACAGGCCACGACCGAGAACTATCGTCGGCGCCGGGAAGATTGGCAACTGCAACGGGACCAGGCGCAGGCGGAGGTTCGGGCGATCGACGCGCAAATCACCGCGCAGGCCCATTCCCTGCAAGCCGCGCAAACCACCCTGGAGCAAACCCTGAGGGCCAACAGCCAAGCGGTGACGGTTTATAACTTCATCAAGAAACGCTCGACCAATGCCGAATTGTTCGGCTGGTTGCTGGGCCAGCTCAAGGCGCTGCATTACCAGGCCTATGATGCGGTCATCAGTTTGTGTCTCAGCGCTCAGGCCGCGTTAAGCGCCGAGACCGGCGACTACGACACGCAGGTTGCGTTGCCGCAGGTCTGGCTGGACAACCGCCACGGCCTGACTGCCGGCGAGCATTTACATGGATATCTGCTGCGCATGGAGCGTGAATACTTGCAGCGCTATGAGCGACGATTGGAGTTGATCAAGACCGTCTCCCTGCGCCGCCTGTTCGAGGACAAGGTCGAATCCCAAGCCGGCGTGAAGAGCTGGAAAGATGCATGGGATGGGTTGAAAGACACCGGGGTCTTGGAGTTCGAACTCACCCAACTGCTGTTCGATCGCGATCATCCCGGGCATTACTGTCGGCAAATCAGCTCAATCGAGGTCGACCTGCCTGTCGTGATGGGACCGTTCGAGGACGTGCGAGCCACCTTGATGCAAGTCGGCAGCAAGATTGCTACAAAAGCGTCGCTTCAGTCCGTGATCTATCTGCACCATCCGGAGGAGTCCGTGGCGCCTTCCGATGTCCAGATCAATCTACGCAGTGGGCAGCAGATCGCCTTGTCGACTGGCCTTTCCGCCAACGGAATAACCGCGATGAAGCCTGATGAAGGCTTGTTGAATCCGTTTGAAAACACGGGAGTGGTCTCTCGCTGGGTGTTGAAGTTCCCCTGGCCGATCAAAAACCCGCTTCAGAAGCAAATGCTCGCCTCCTTGACTGACATCATCGTGCGCATTCGCTACACGGCGAAAGCTGGCGAGTCGACTTTCGCACGTGCTGTTGAAGATCGGGTTACCGAGGCTGAGTCCACTGGACTTAAGCAGAACTCAAAGGGGTGATGGCCATGGGTAGCGTGATCAAGGCAGATGAGAGCTTGGTGATAAATGGTGAATTCGAGGACGGCTTGAAGGGATGGAACAGACGTGGGAGCGCGCTCGGTACCGAATCCGACATGTACAACGGCGTTTACATTCGTCTTCTGGCGGCCAGCCATGGCGCTTCTGTCAACCAGACAATAAGTGCTCCGAAGACGCCGAGTGATAAAGCCCGCTATGTGATCTCTTTCCTGTATGAGTTGTGGCATACCCGAGCGGGCGAGGTGTTGCTGGAAGTCGAAGGACAAGCAGGAAAACAGCCGATTGAGTTGTTGCCAACCAAATTGCGCGGTACGCCGGAAGAACAGGCAAGGCTGAAGAAAGAGGGGCCATTGGAGTTCAACCCGACGGAGTGTGAAATTCCGCTGGAGCTACTCTTTACTGATAGGGACACGCTGAAGGTCACCGTACTCAGCCCTCAAAACGACCCTGGAGACGAGTTTTCCAAGCTTCGTATCACGCGCATCAGGCTTCAGTTGCACTTGGAGCCTGCCGCGATGGAAGGGCTCCTGCTCGACGAACAATCCATCGGGCCAACGGACCCTTTATATGTATGCCTTGGGACAGAGGGTGCCTTGGCGCATCGACTCGAGTTCGTGGCTGAGCCCGACAGTGTCTGGCTGGGCACAAAGGCGGCGTTGACCATTGTCGATAATCCGACGGAGGCGATTGTCACGACGCCGGATTGGGGCGTGGATCAACCAGTGGAATCACCTTGGTTACTCGAATGCCCGTGGATCGGCGATGAGGATTATGTGTTCTCGATGAAGTTGGTTAACCAGTACACCGCAGAACCCTATCCCATGCAGGTTTCGCTCGGGCATCATCGGCTCAACTTTCTCCAGGTGCATGAAGCGGCCTATTACCCGGTGCTGGAGTACGAACAGAGTGTGCGCGTGGGGGTTCAGGTCGCCTCGTATTACACCAACCAGCCTATGAGCGGGCGTACGGTTACGTGGACGGTCACGGATGGGCGGGTAAAAAAGGTGGCCACTACCGACGTCCAGGGTTGGGCTTATCTCGACTATGAGCCGTCCCTGGCCGGTCAGTTCCAGATAGAGGCGTCAGTCGAAAGCCTCTATTACGCGGCAGGTGTCGTGTCGCAAATCCTGGAGGTCCGGGTTCTTGAAACAGACCCCTGGAAAGACGTGATGGCGGTCGTCGAGGGGGCGCAGGCACGGTGGGAGGAGAAAACCGGATATCCTAATCGAGGTTCGGATTACGCTCTGGAGTTGAGGCTGCCATCGGACAGTCCGCTGCTGGAGACGAAACTGTCACTGCGTTGGAGCGGCGATTCTCCGGAACAACTGGGGGTGACGGTTGCCCCGGCGCTTGACTTCGGGGTCCCGGTGACCGGCACCGGACTCACTTGGACCCTGACAAGTGCGGACGATCTGGACGGTCGGTTCGACCTGGACCTGGTCTGCTCGAAGCTGTTGCGCCCTTCGCCGAAAAAAGCCATGTCACTGGCTCGCAACCTGGTCAGGATCGGCGACGTGCGAGGGGCCAACAAGTTTCCGATCGTGGACGAAAACGAAAGCGTGTTGCTAAGGGTGCAGGTGGTGCACGTCGTCATCGCCGAGGATGGTGACCCGGTCGTCAATGCGTTGGTGGAATGGCAGTCTGAGGACGGACTGATCTTCGCCGGTCCCACGGGGAATGATGGTTGGGCGAGCGTGCTTTATCAGCCGAGCAGTGCCGGGGACAAAGCCATTACTGTCAGCGTCAAGGCCCATGCCGATGCCATCGCGGTGGAACACGTATTCAACGTGAACGCCATTGCGACCAGCCCCTGGAAGAACGAAGTCAAGATCTTCCTGGATGGGGTGGAAGTCCAACGCAATACCCTCGGTTTGCTTTGCCGGCGTGGTCAAACCCATCCGCTGAAAGTCGTGCCGAATGATGGCAGCAGTTGGATTGGTAAAAATATCAGCTTGCATTGGCGCGGGGCCGAACCGGATATCGGGTTGGTGCCGAGTGATCTTGGCATTGCCAAGCCGCTGCTGGGAGGTGGTGCGGAGTGGAGCTTGGCGTCAAGCGCTTCAAGCAGTATCAGCAGCCTGTTCGAGCTGGAGCTACGTCTTGAAAGTGTCACTGTCGTCAGGGAGTTGTCCGGACGATTGGTGTCGGAGGACCTGGCGGAAGAAGTCAATCTGAGGCTTGATCAGGTCGTCGCGGAGCTGGATGAGCAGTCGCTGTTTCCCTGCTTGGGCGCACGGCACCGTTTCAGTGTCTTGCCCAACGCATTGAGTCCGTTGGTGGGGCTGGAGTCGAGGCTGGTTTGGTCCGGAACGCCTGCCGCAGACTTGGATGCAACCGTTGAACCCGCCTTGGCCGTTGCGCAACCCGTCACTGACGGCGGTGTGATCTGGATGCTCGACTTTACCGCCAGCGAGCAATCGGGACAGTTTGCCTTGGCGTGGACGATGCCACAGTTGGACTTCGTCTCGACCGCCAAACCGATGAAACTGGCGCACAACAAAGTCCGGATTGAAGACTGGCGTGATACGCCAATCGATCCTGTGGTTGGCCAGGATTCTGCGTGGCTATGGGTGCAGGTTTTTTCTCATTTCACCGACCTCGCTGTCGATGAGGTGCCTGTGAATTGGACGGCAGGGGGAGGTGCGGAAGAGGAAATCACCGATGCCACGGGCTGGTGTGGATTTGCGCTGGCACCGTCCAACAGTGATGCGCTTGAAGTGACGGCATCGGTCCTCAGCCCTTATGACGGCTTCGAGGATAAGCGTGCCCTGCAGGTCACCCCACTGGCTGATGATCCCTGGTCGGGACTGACCGTTCAATTTGACGAGCAGCCGCCGCAGCGTTGGGGCGAAAAGACGTATTTTCCCCGTCGCAATGGCACCCACCACTTGAAGTTGCAAGCCCCGGAAACAAGCCCCTTGCTCGATCATGAGGTGACACTGGGGCTGACCGGTACCGGGCCCGTCGCGTTGGGCCTGGGCTTTTCGCCGCCCGCGCTTGGCGTGCCGAAAAAACTGACTCGGGAGGGTTTGAGTTACACCTTTAAGGTGAACGACATCAAAGACGGCAGTTTTGCCTTGCGTTTATCGGCAACGAGACTGGCGAACCTCTCCCCGGCCAATGCGATGTCCGTTGGAGAGGGCGCACAGGTGCTGAACCTTGTCTTGAGCAGCAGTACCCACCGGATCCTGGATTGGGGAAGTGAGCTTTACACCGAGGTCAAATTGCTTTCGGCAATCACTGGTAAGCCAATGCAAGGGTGGACCGTGACTTGGCGCAGCCCTGATCTTGGCGAAGTGACCTCGGTGACCAACTATTACGGGGTGGCGAGCGTGCGCTTTGTTCCTGCCACGCCGGGCGAGGCTCGACTGACAGCGACGGTGGGCGAAAAGGAATATTCAAAAACAGTGGAGTTGTCGTACGCCTTGAACGAGCCGCGGGAAATCGCGTCACTCACCAGCCCCAAGCCAAGTGGTCATCTGGGGGAGCAGGTTTCAGCGGTCGTTACCGTTGTGTCGGCGTTGACTGGCGAGCCTTTGCAGGGCGTCGAGGTGATGTGGGATTACCCCACCCTCACGCTTGCTCCGACGAGTACGGATGGTGAAGGGCTGGCACGTGTGGAGTTCAGGTTGCCTGGGGTGAGACGAGGGCTTTTGGGGGCTACCGTGCGGGGTGGGTATGCTGGATGGGAGGTCAAACTTCTGGAGTTTGAACTGCTGCCTAATGAGTTGACTTGGCAACAGGACTTCAAACCTAACTTCACAGGTAGTCCCGCAGGGTGGTCCGACGTTAGGTTGAGGGTCTTCGCAGGAAAGGTTTACACGTTGAAGCTGGATTACAGAGACAGCTGGTTGATCGGTGACCCAGATGCCCAGCTTCTTCTTGAATATAAGCCGGGCGAAGAGGCGCAGGGGGTGGTCGTCGACCCGCCGCTGGGCCAGCTTGTTGCGATGGAGGAAGGGACTACTTCCTTGAGTTGGACGCTGACGACCGACCCCGACTACACGCCAGACCATGCTTTTGTGTTGCAGTTCGACATGCCTTTGATCAGCGAAATGCCAAAGTCGCCACCTTTGCCTGGGATTATCCGGGATGAAAATAGCTGGCTGGAGGAATTCACGTTCTACTTGAATGGCGAGGAGTTTGAGCTGGCTTATAGGGACCTGCACCTGGTGGATGGAACCGATAATACCTGGGAGTTGAGAGTCAAGGAGGGCAGCAGCTTGATCGGCACGACCACTGTTGCTTTGGGGGTGTCGGGAGGAAATCCTAATGTGGAATTCGCTCCGCCATTGTTCCAACCACAACCGGTGACGATGACGACCCCCTTGATTTGGTCCATATCGACCAAGAAATCGAATTACGGAAAATTCATGGTGGAGTTACGCTGCCCAGATCTGCCCGTGCGGGAGATTTCTACAGAGGTGAAACCCTAGGCCTCACCCCTACAAATCCCCCGCCTTCTTCCACCCCAGATACAACGTCACCAGCTCGGCCCCCAACTCCCCGGGCCGGGCTTGCAGCAGCGTTATTCCATGGGCGCTCAGTCGCTCATGCAACGCGGCCCGCGCATTCAAGTATTCCACCGTCCCGCAATAAGCCAATGCTTCGGGCAGGGCTTGCACTGGCGCTTGGCGCAGGCGATCGAGGGCTTCTTCGCGCAGGCTCGCCACCAATACCCGATGCCGATGCCCCAGGCGTTTGACGGCGACCAACAGTTCTTCATCGTCCTCATCCCGCAGGTTGGTCACCAGCACCACCAGGGCGCGGCGTTTTTGCCGGGCCAGCAGTTGCGTGACGGCGGCGGGGTAGTCGGCGGGGTGTTGGCTGCTGTCGAGGTCGTAGACGGTGTTGAGCAATACGTTGAGTTGGCCGGTGCCTTTGACCGGCGCGAGGTAGCGCGGCTGTTCGCTGGCGAAGGTGCTAAGCCCCACGGCGTCGCCCTGGCGCAGTGCGGTGTAGCTGAGCAGCAGGCAGGCGTTGAGGGCGTGGTCGAAATGCGACAGCTCGTCGTCCTGGCTGCGCATGCGTCGACCGCAGTCGAGCATGAAGATGATCTGCTGGTCGCGCTCGTCTTCGTATTCCCGGGCAATGGGCGCGCGATGGCGGGCGGTGGCTTTCCAGTCGATCTGGCGCAGGCTGTCGCCTTCGCGAAATTCGCGCAGTTGATGAAATTCCTGGCCTTGGCCGCGCCGTTGCCGCTGACGAATGCCGAGCTGGCTGAGCCAGTTGTCCACGGCCAGCAGTTGACCGTCGTAGAGCCGGGCGAAGTCCGGGTAGACGCGGGTGTCGTCGGCGGCGGGGAGCAGGCGCTTGGCGGTCCACAGGCCCATCGGGCTTGGCAGGTTGATTTCGCATCGTTCGAAGCTGAAGTGACCGCGCCTGAGCGGGCGAACGCGGTAGCCGAGTTGGGTGAGCTGGCCGGGTTGTAGGTCCGCTGAAAGAGGGAGGTGTTCGAAGTCCAGGCCATCGGGCACATGATCGAAGAGCTGGATCTCCAATGGTTGGGCCAGGTCGTGGCTGATTTCCAGGCGTACTTCGCTCCAGCGACCGAGTGCCAGGCTGCCGGGCAGTTGCCGTTGGACGCGGGGCGAGGGCAGGCGGCGGACGCGCACGGCGTCGAGTATCGACAGGGCCAGCAGCGCCAGCAGCAAACCCCAGTGGATCGACAGCAGCGTCGAGGGCACGGCGATACCCAGCGCCCGCAAGGCGCCCAGGGCGATGCCGACGGCCAGCAGGATCGCCAGCCAGATCAACAGCAGGCGCGAAGGCTTCATGGCTGCAACTCAATGGTAGGGTGCCAACCCAGTGTGGCGAGGGGATTTATCCCCGCTGGCCGCGCAGCGGCCCCTTGCGGTGTGTCAGGCAAAACCAGGGGGCTGCTGCGCAGCCCAGCGGGGCGGTGCGACGTTTCGCTAAATCCCCTCGCCACGATGAGCACCAGCATTAGGAATTTTTTGCTCACAACCGTGGCGCCGACACTTGATCGAGCAACTGCCCCAGCACCTGATCCACCGAAAGCCCTTCGATATCCAGCTCCGGCGCCAGCCGCACGCGATGGCGCAGCACGGCCAGGGCGCAGCCCTTGATGTCGTCCGGCACCACGAACTCGCCGCCGCGCAACAACGCCCGGGCGCGGGCGCAACGCACCAGCGCGATCGAGGCGCGGGGGCCGGCGCCGATCGTCAGGCCTGGCCAGGTGCGGGTGGCGCGGGCCAGGCGCACGGCATAGTCGAGCACCTGGTCGTCCATTGGCAGGTCGCTGGCGATGCGTTGCAGCGCTTGCACGTCCTTGGCTTGCAACACGGTGCGCAACGGCTGCACATCGAGCATGTCGGCGCGGGTCGAGCGGCTGACCTGGCGTACCATGTTCAGTTCTTGATCGGCGTCGGGGTAGTCCATGCGCACCTTGAGCATGAAACGGTCGAGCTCGGCCTCGGGCAGCGGGTAGGTGCCTTCCTGTTCGATCGGGTTCTGGGTGGCGAGCACCATGAACGGCTGGGCGATCGGCAACGCGCGACCCTCGAGGGTGACCTGGCGCTCCTGCATGGCTTCGAGCAGCGCCGCCTGGGTCTTGGCCGGCGCGCGGTTGATCTCATCGGCCAGCAACAGGTTGGTGAACACCGGGCCCTTGCGCAGCTTGAACTGCTCGGTCTGCAAGTCGTACACCGCGTGGCCGGTGACGTCGCTGGGCATCAGGTCGGGCGTGAACTGGATGCGCGCGAACTCGCCGCCGAAACAGCGGGCCAGGGCGCGCACCAGCAGCGTCTTGCCCAGCCCCGGCACGCCTTCGAGCAGGACATGACCGCCGGCGATCAGCGCCGTGAGCACATCGTCGATCACCGCGACCTGGCCGACCACGGCCTTGTGCAGTTCGGTGCGGATCGCCTGGGCCAGTTGGCTGGCGCGCTGGCGTTGCTGGGCGGCGTGGGCCTGGCTGTCTGAGGGTTCGTTCTGTTCAGTCATAAGGCATTCCTGAGGGTTTGCAAAAGGGCGACCTGGCGGCAGAACTCGGCGCTGGACAGGCGTTGTTTCGGTCGAGGGCTGAGGGCCTGGCTGATGGCGCGTGTAGGCTGCCGGGTCAGGCGGGCAAGCACTTGCCATTGTTCGGCGACGACCAGTTGTTCGAAACCGGGATGAAGCTGACGGGCCCGGCGCAGTACGTCTTGCTGCAGGCTGTGTAGCAGGTGTTGCTGGCCGTTGTGGCGTAGCTGGAAGGCGGCGCTGGCTTGCAGGTGTTCCTGCAATTGGCGTCGGGCCTTGGGCGCGGGTTGTTGCAGCGGACCATGGCGTACCGCCGAGCGCCAGAGCCACAGCCCGATCAAGGCCAGCAGGGCCACCACTGCCTGGGGGAAGTAGCGCAGCAGCAGGGTCAGCAGGTTGTCATGGTCGGTGTTGAACAGCAGCGTCACGTCCGTGTCGGCGCTCAGGTACCAGAGTAGCCAGGCATTGTCATACTGGTCGATGTGATCGTTTTTCCACAGCTCGGCATCGGTGAGTACGGTGATCGTGCCCTGGCCGTAGTTCACTTGCATCAGGTGGGTCGCGGCCTCGCTGTTGGCCCACGCCTGGGCGAGGTTCAGCGGGTCTTCGAGGTGGAAATCCGTGTCGAAGCCGAGGTAGGCCGGTGCCTCTTCGTCTTCCAGATACAGTTTGGTCAACTCGGGATAAGGATCCTTGATCAGCTCCGGCTCCGGTGCCTTGAGGTCCTTGCTCAGCAGTTGGCGCAGCCGCACGCGGTCCAGCAGCAGGTCACCGCTGCTGTTTGTGCTGTCGTCCCACAAGGCTTCGGCGACAAACAGCAGTCGGCCGCCGGCGCGGGTCCAGTTCATCACTTGGTCGACGCTCCGTGGCGTCATGTTGCTTCGCTCACCCAACAGCAACAGGGTACGTTGGCGCGGCTCCAGCGTCGGCAGGACGTCCAGGCTGTTGGCGTGCTCGACCTTGATGCCTTGCTGGCGCAAATAATGTTCGGCGGCCAGGTAAGGATTGGCCTGTGCTTCAGGGGCCGGGCCGTGCTCGATGACCTCTTGATACGGCACGGCTTTCATGTACAGGAAGATCGCCAACACGCCACCCAGTGCGGCAACCACGGCGCCGACCAGCCATCCCGCGCGCCGGTTCATTGGGAAGCTCCCGGACCGAACAAGCCGCGCCAGCCATCGCACAGTTCCTGTTGCAGATGGGCCGGTGGTGGACGGTGTCCGTAGGCAATGTTCTGCCAGTGCAGGGTCAGGTTTTTGCTGAAGGCCAGCAGCTGTTCCTGCTGGAGTTGTTCTACACGGTGCAGCACCTGGCCTTCGGTGTCGGACGGTTTCAATGGGATGCCGAACCCATGGTGCAAGCGGCTGAGCAGGGCCCGATAGAGCAGGCCCAACGCCTCTCGGGGAGCGCTGGACCACAATTGTTCGGCGCTGGACGCGACATCGTCCGGCAGGCTTTCTTCGCGGATATCCAGGCCGAACATCCGTGCTGGCGTCGGCCGCTCCATCACCTGGCCCTTCGCCGGCCGGCGGTTCACCAGGGCGTTGAGCCTTTCCCGATAACGCCAGGCCAGCCAGGCGACCGCACCCACCAGGGCAGCCCAGAGCAATACCTGGATCAGCGCAGCGATGGTTTCGAAGCGTTTGGCACCCCAGTTGAACATCGATTTGAGCCAACCCGGGGCTTCGTCGGTCTCGGCCGGCTCCGGGGCTTCTTCGCCAAAGCGATAGCGCGTCATGGTTTCTGGGTTCTTGAAGGGCGGGGCGTCGAGGATGGCCTTGATGCTTTCGCGAGAGGCTTGGCTGGTGACGGGTTGGTTGAGCAGGCGAGGGCTGTCCGGTGCAGTGCCATCTTCGGCGGCCCAGGCGGGTGGCACCAGCGGCAGTAGCATCACCGCCGCCAGCATCAGCAGCGGGGCGACCGCACTCAGGCGCTGGCGCAGGCGGCGGAACACCAGTTCGATGTCCCAGGCTTCGAGAATCGTGCGTCGATTCAAGTAGAGGCTGAAGCCGCAGGCGACGTAGATCGGCTCCCAGACAATCAGCAGCAACGGATAGAGGAAATTGAGCAGGTGTTCGAGCCAAAGCCAGTCGTGCTCGGCGACGGCGACCAGGGTTTGCCAGTCCCATTCCAGTTCGACTTGTTGCGGCACGAATAGATAGAACAGGGCCATCAGGCCAAACCACAAGGCCGTTTCCAGGTGCACGCCAATGATGGTCAACCACTGCGCCGCGCCGCCGTTGCGTTGCAGCAATACGCGCAAGCGTTGTTCCCGTGCTTCCCCGGCGAGCCCTTCGAGTTGCACGACGGGCATCAGGAAGCTTCGGCTCAGGCTCAGCCGGCGCCAGGTCAGGCTCGCCAGCAGCTGCGGCTTGAGCAGCGCCGGCCATTGGCGCAAGGCCTGTTTCAAGGTGGGGGTCTCGCCAAACAACGCCTTGGACACGATGTACAGGGGCAGGCGGTCAAACGCTGGTTTCAGCCACCAGAACAGAAACACTACCAGGGACGGTGAATCCCACAGCAGCAGGCTCAGCAACGCATACACCGGCAGTGTGACGATGGCCCAACTGGTCATCAGCAGCCGTCGATGCTGCTGTGCCATCAGGACACCGAGGTCCATGGCTTCCCACGTGGTGCGCGGTCGGATGGTTACGGTGACGTCACTCAGGCGCATGCTGGCCTCGCCCGGCAAACAGCAGGTAGCCCAGCACCAACAGCCACAACAGCGTACCGACGGTGTACTTGGTGGCGGTGGTCACTGCGCTGGAGGACCAATAGGCTTCGATGAACGCGGCGATGAGCAGGAAGAGGATCACGCCGCCGATCATCAGCACGCTTTTGCCGGCGGCGAGTCGCAAGGCTTCGCCCCGGGTGAGGCGTCCCGGCGCGATGAGTGACCAGCCCAGTTGCAGGCCTGCGGCGCCGGCCAGGGTAATGGCGGTGAGTTCGAAGGCGCCGTGGCCGATCACGAATGACCAGAACGTCCCGCCCGAGCCGATCTGGGTCAGGTGCCCGGCCACCGCGCCAATGGTCAGGCCGTTGAAGAACAGGAAGAACGCGCTGCCCAGGCCAAACAGCAAGCCGCTGGCGAAGGTCTGAAA
>Ga0307412_10000539_pt1 | contig 22481 bp, 17 predicted proteins | sample DK1Cmetagenome_3_FD_203823 | JGI IMG/M metagenome (GOLD analysis project Ga0307412, IMG submission 203823) | Maize rhizosphere microbial communities from greenhouse at UC Davis, California, United States - DK15-C-1 | ecosystem: Host-associated > Plants > Roots > Rhizosphere > Soil | place: USA...
CGGTTCGCTCGTCACCGTCACTTCGCCGCCGAGGATGCGCGCGAGCACGCGGGTGATCGCCAGCCCGAGCCCGATGCCCGGCTGCATCACGGTATCGGCACCGCGGCCGCGCTCGAACGGTTCGAAGATGCGCTCCAGATCCTCGGCCGGGATGCCGACGCCGGTATCGCGCACCTCGATCGCGGCGCTCTGGCTGCGGTAGCGCACGGTCAGCGTCGCCCCGCCTGTCTCGGTATATTTGATCGCGTTCGACAGCAGGTTGATCAGAATCTGCCGCAGCCGCTTCTCGTCGGTACGCACATAGGCGGGCAGCCGGCCCTCGACCACATAGTCGAGCGACAGCCCCTTGGCCGAGGCCTGGACGCGGAACATCTCGACCACCTGGTCGAGCAGCGCGGGCAGCCGCACCAACTCCTGCCGCACCTGCAGCACGCCGCTTTCGACGCGCGAGATGTCGAGCAGGCCCTCGACAAGGTTGGTGAGATGCTCGGCCGATCGCCGGATCACCCCGCCCGCCTCGCGCGGCGGGATCGAGTCGCCGCGTTCGAGCAACTGCGCATAGCCGTAGATCGCGTTGAGCGGCGAGCGGATCTCATGGCTTACGGCCACGAGGTAGCGCGTCTTGGCGGCGTTGGCGGCCTCGGCGGCGTCCTTCGCACGCTCCAGTTCGATGGCGGTGGCGCGGTGCGCGGCGATCTCGTCGCAGAGCCGTTCGGTCTGCATGCGATTCGCTGCCTCGGCGGCACGGTGGCCGGCGCGCGCCTTCAGGAACAGGCGAGCGAAAATGGCGGCAATGGCGAAGGCGAGGCCCAGGGAGCCTACCCAGAAGATGCGCGCCATCGCCATGTCCTGTCAGCCCCTCCCCCTGCGCAGGCGCGTCGCCGGAAGCCCCCGAAACCGGGGCCCGCGAGTGCCTGAATGACGCATTGCAGCATCACGATTTGGGGTGACACGTGCCATGCGGCATGTCTATAAGCCGTATTACTGGATTGAGCAAACGTAATATCGGGCGCGATCATCCGGCGGCTGAAATTCGCGCTTTTTCGCGCTGCGAACATGGGGGTCGATCATGGCAAAATGGGTATCCAAGGCGCGGATCGCGGTAGCGGCGGCGGCGATGCTGGCGACCGCATCGTGCGGCGGCGGTGGCGGCGCACCAAAGGCGCGCACCGATTTCAACATCGGCTGGTCGATCTATGCCGGGTGGATGCCCTGGCCCTATGCCGAACAGGCCGGCATCGTGAAGAAATGGGCCGACAAATACGGGGTGAAAATCCACTTCGTGCAGGTCAACGACTATGTCGAATCGGTCAACCAGTTCAACGCCGGCAAGCTGGACGGCGTGACCGTCACCAACATGGACGCGCTCACCATCCCCGCCGCCGGCGGCAAGGATACCAGCGCGATCATCCTGGGCGATTATTCGAACGGCAATGACGGCATCGTGCTCAAGAACGCCAAGAGCCTCGCCGACATCAAGGGCCGCACCGTCTATCTCGTCGAGCTGTCGGTCTCGCACTATCTGCTGGCGCGCGGGCTTTCGTCGGTGGGCCTCCAGCTCTCCGACGTGAAGACGGTCAACACTTCGGACGCGGACATCGTCGGCGCCTTCGCCAATCCGGCGGCGACCGCGGTCGTCACCTGGAACCCGCAGCTGACCGAAGTCGCCAAGCTCCCCGGCGCCACCAAGCTGTTCGATTCGAGCCAGATCCCCGCCGAGATCCTCGACCTGCTCGCCGTCGACACCGCGACACTCAAGGCCAATCCGAACCTCGGCAAGGCGCTGGCGGGCATCTGGTACGAGACGATGCAGCTGATGCAGAAGAAGGACGCCGCCGGTGCCGCCGCCCGCGCGGCGATGGCGAAGCTCGCCGGCACCACCCCGCCATCGTTCGATGCGCAGCTCAGCACCACGCACCTCTATGCCACGCCGCAGGATGCGGTGGCGGCAGTCAAGTCGCCGGCGCTCGGCGCGACCATGGTGAAGGTGCGCGACTTCAGCTTCTCCAAGGGGCTGTTCGGCCAGGGCGCCAAGTCCGCCGATGCGATCGGCATTTCGGTGCCCGGCAAGACGATCGGCGACGCCAAGAACGTCAAGCTGCGCTTCGACCCGACCTATATGGAGCTGGCCGCGGCCGGCAAGCTCTGAGAGGCGCCCCATGCGCTGGGTGAATATCCGTCCCCGCCGCCGCACCGGCTGGCTGCTGGGGAGCCTGCCGCTGCTGCTGGTGGCGATCGTCTACCTCTTCGCCTCGGCCGCGCGGCACGCCGAGAATCCGTCGGACAAGCTGCTGCCGACGCCCGGCGCGATGGTGGAGGCGATGCACAACGTGCTCGCCCAGGCCGACCCATTGAGCGGCCGCCTGCTGTTCTGGGCGGATACCGTCGCCAGCCTCGAACGGCTCGGCATGGCGCTCAGCATCTGCGCGCTCTCGGCACTGCTGGTCGGCATGGTGCTGGGCGTGCTGCCCGCCGCGCGCGCCACCTTCGGCGCCTTCGTGACCACGATCGCGGTAATCCCGCCGATCGCGCTGCTGCCCGTCCTGTTCATCGTGTTCGGGCTGGGCGACACCGCCAAGGTCGCGCTGATCGTCATCGGCGTCACCCCGTTCCTGATCCGTGACCTCGCCGATCACATCACCGCCATCCCGCAGGAGCAGCTGATCAAGGCGCAGACGCTCGGCGCGAGCAGCTGGCAGCTCGCGCTTCGGGTGGCGCTCCCCCAGGCGCTGCCCCGGCTGATCGCGGGCATCCGCCTCTCGCTCGGCCCGGCCTGGGTCTATCTGATCTCGGCCGAGGCGATCGCGTCGGACGTCGGCCTCGGCTACCGGATCTTCCTCGTGCGGCGCTACCTCTCGATGGACATCATCATCCCGTACGTCGCCTGGATCTCGATCCTGGCGATCCTGATGGACGTGGCGCTCGCCCAGCTCAGCAAGCGCGCCTTTGCCTGGGCGCATGGAGCCGGCCGATGAGCGCGCTGCTCTCCTTCCAGAACGTCTGGCTCGAATATGGCGACAAGATCGTGCTCGAGCGCGTCGACCTCGACATTGCCGAGCGCAGCTTCGTCTCGATCGTCGGCCCCTCGGGCGCGGGCAAGAGCAGCTTCCTGCGCCTCGCGCTCGGCCAGGAGCGCCCCACCCGCGGCAAGATCCTGCTCGACGGCACGCCGCTCCCCGGCGAATGCGGCCCCGATCGCGGCGTGGTGTTCCAGCGCTATTCGGTATTCCCGCACCTGACGGCCCTTCGGAACGTGATGTTCGAGCGCGAATGCGTCGGCGCCCCCTTCACCGCCCGGCTGTTCGGCGCCGCCCGCCGCCGCGCCCGCGACGAGGCCGTCGCGATGCTGACCGAAGTGGGCCTTGGCGACGCGCTCGACCTCTATCCCGCCCAGCTCTCCGGCGGCATGCAGCAGCGGCTCGCCATCGCGCAGGCACTGATCGCCCGCCCCCGCGTGCTGCTGCTCGACGAGCCGTTCGGCGCGCTCGATCCCGGCATCCGCCAGGACATGCACCGGCTGATCCTCAAGCTCTGGGAGGAGCACGCACTCACCGTGCTGATGGTCACCCACGACATTTCCGAGGCGTTCAACCTCGGCACCCGCGTGCTCACCTTCGACAAGCGCCGCGTCGATCCGCACGCCCCGCACCGCTACGGCGCGACCGCCGTCTACGACCTCCACCTCACCCGCAAGACGCGCGCGGCGCTGGTCGAGGCGCAGCAGGAAGTATTACGATTGACAGAATCAGTAATAATCGGGAAAGAGGAATCACTGTGAAGGAACCCGCCTCTTCCTCGACTCTCGCGCGGCTCAGCATGAGCCTGCCCGCCGATCTTTTCCGCCAGCTCGATGAAATGGTGGAGGATCGGGGGCTCCCCTCGCGCTCGCAGCTGATCGCCGAACTGATCCGCGACGAACTCGCCGAGCAGAGCGCCGCCTCGCGCCCCGAGGAGATGCTCGCCGGCACGATCACCCTGGTCTACCGCGCCGATCTCGGCCGCGTGCGCCACCAGCTGGCGCAGACCCAGGCCGAGTATCTGAAGGAGGTCATCTCCTCGCAGCACGTGTTTTTAGAGGATGATCAGTCGCTCGAGGTGCTGCTGGTCCAGGGGCCGGCGCGCCGGCTCCGCGACCTGTGCGATGCGCTGCGCAAGGTGCGCGGCGTGCAGCAACTGCGCCTCTTCACCACCACCGCGCTGCTGCCCCCGCTCCACGAGCAGGACGAGGCGGCGGCCCCCGAAGGGAGCAAGGCGGCATGAGCATTCTCGCCGACCCCAATGCCGCGCGCGATCATGCGCGGGCGATGGCCGGCACCGTCGTCGAGGCGATGCCGACCCTGCCGCCGCGTGCGGACGATTTGCCCGCAGACGTCAGTGCCGACGATCTGGTCTGGGAAGAGACGATCGCCGCCGGTGGCTATGCCAGCCGCGTGCTGGCGCGCGGCACAAGGCTGCGACTGATCGACCTGCAGGGCGATGCCTGCGCCTCGCTCCAGCTGTTCAACGCCGCGATGCCGACCGAGCGGCTCAACGTCGCCGATACGGTGAAGGTGCAGTGGAACGCCTATCTCGGCACCGGCAGCCTGTTCCTGTCGGACATGGGCCGCGTGCTGGCCAGCATCGAGAGCGACGACGCCGAGACGCACGATGCGTTCTGCGGCGCGTCCAACGCCGCCTCGAACGCGCGGCATTATGGCGACGGCAGCAATTCCGGCCCCACGCCGAACGCCCGCGACCGGCTGCTGCTCGGTGCGGCCAAGCACGGCCTCGCCCGCCGCGACGTCCATCCGTGCATCAACCTGTTCAAGGGCGTCCGCATCGCCGCCGACGGCAGCACCGAACCGCAACTCGGGCCGTTCGCGCCCGGCCGCACGCTGGTACTACGCGCCGAGATGGACCTGATCGTCGTGCTGGCCAACTGCCCGCACGTGCTCGATCCGCGCCCCTGGACCGTCACGCCGCTGCGCGCCACCGCCTGGCGCGGCCCGGTTACGGCCGAGGACGATCCGATCCGCAACGCGACGCCCGAGCGGCAGCGCGCCTTCCTCAACACCGAAGACTGGGTCCGCCGCTGATGGAACAGGACGTAGCGCTCGCCGGCCTCACCGGCCGGGTGATCCATGACGAGACCGTCCCCGCCCGCGCCCCCTGGCTGCACCGGGTGAAGGCCGGCGAAACGCTCCGCGTCGTCGACCTCGAAGGCAACCAGGCGGTCGATTTCCTGCTCTACGCCACCCACGACGATGCCGAGCGCTACAGCGCGCAGGACACGATCGCGGCGCAGGCCAATATCTTCCTGCGCACCGGCAGCGTGCTGCGCTCGAACGAGGGCCGGCCGATGATGACGATCACCGCCACCGCGGTCGAATATCACGACACGATCGGCGGCGCCTGTTCGTGCGAGTCCAACACGCTGCGCTACGGCCACCACACCAAGGCGCAGCACGCCTGTGTCGACAATTTCCTCGAGGCCAATCTCCGCGACGGTCGCGGCAAGCGCGACATCGTGTCGAACGTCAACTTCTTCATGAACGTGCCGGTAGAGGCCGACGGTGCGCTGGGCATCGTCGACGGCATCTCGGCGCCCGGCCTGACCGTGGATCTCCGCGCAGAAATGGATGTGACCGTGGTCGTTTCGAATTGCCCGCAGATCAACAATCCCTGCAACGGCTTCAATCCCACCCCCGTGCGCATGATCGTCACCGCATGAGCGGCGTGCGTACCGTCCTGATCGCCAATCGCGGGGCGATCGCCTGCCGGATCATCCGCACGCTGAAGAAGATGGGCATCCGCTCGGTCGCGGTCTTCTCCGATGCCGACGAAGCCTCGCGCCATGTCGCGCTCGCCGACATCGCGGTGCGGATCGGCCCCGGACCGGCGGCGGAAAGCTATCTCGACGTCGCCCGCATCCTCGCCGCCGCCCAGGAAACCGGCGCCGACGCGATCCACCCCGGCTACGGCTTCCTCTCCGAAAACGCCAGTTTTGCCGAGGCCTGCGAGGCCGCCGGCATCGCCTTCATCGGCCCGAGCGCCGACAGCATCCGGGCCTTCGGCCTCAAGCACAGCGCCCGCGCGCTGGCCGAGGCGCAGGCCGTCCCCCTCGCCCCCGGCACCGGCCTGCTCGACAGCGTCGAGGCGGCACTCGAAGCGGCGGCGCGGATTGGCTACCCGGTGATGCTCAAGGCAACCGCCGGCGGCGGCGGCATCGGCATGCGCGTCTGCACCGATGAGCAAGCGGTGCGCGACGGCTATGCGGCGGTGGCGCGGCTGGGTGCGGGCAATTTCGGCGATGCCGGGCTGTTCCTCGAACGCTTCGTGCCGCGCGCCCGCCATGTCGAAGTGCAGATCTTCGGCGACGGCCAGGGCCGCGTCGTCGCCCTCGGCGAGCGTGACTGTTCGCTCCAGCGCCGCAACCAGAAAGTGGTCGAGGAAGCCCCCGCCCCGCACCTTCCCGAACGCATCCGCGCCGCGCTGATCGAAGCGGCGGTGCGGTTGGGCGAGGCGGCGAACTATCGCTCCGCCGGCACGGTCGAGTTCCTCTACGATCCCGCCCGCCAGGACTGGTTCTTCCTCGAGGTGAACACGCGGCTCCAGGTCGAACACGGCGTCACCGAGGAAGTGACCGGCATCGACCTGGTCGAATGGATGGTGCGCGGCGCGGGCGGCGATTACGCCTTTCTCGACACGCCGGTGCCCGCCCCCAAGGGCTGGTCGATCCAGGCGCGGCTCTATGCCGAGGACCCGGCGGTCGACTTCCGCCCCGCCTCAGGCACGCTCACCGACGTCGCCTTCCCGGAAGGCGTTCGCGTCGAAAGCTGGGTGGAATCGGGCAGCGCCGTCTCCTCCTTCTACGATCCAATGCTCGCCAAGCTGATCGTGCATGGCGAGGACCGCGAATCCGCCGTCGCGGCGATGCAGGCGGCGCTCGACCATACCCGCTTCGCCGGCATCGAGACCAATGTCCGCTGGCTGCGCGACGTGGCCCGCAGCGAAGACTTCGTCACCGGCGACGTCTCGACGCGCTCGCTCGAAACCGTGGTCCACCGCCCGCAGAGCATCGTCGTCCGCTCGGCCGGCACCGCGACCAGCGTGCAGGATTATCCCGGCCGCGTCGGCCTGTGGGACATCGGCGTGCCGCCCTCCGGCCCGATGGACGCCCGCGCCTTCCGCCTCGGCAACATGCTGCTCGGCAATGACTCGGACGCGCCCGGCCTGGAGGTAACCGCCACCGGCCCCACGCTCCAGTTCAACGCCGCCGCCCGCATCTGCCTGACCGGCGCCGATTTCGCCGCCACGCTCGACGGCAAGCCGGTTCCGCGCAACAAGCCCGTCGCCATCGCCGAGGGACAGACGCTCGCGCTCGGCCGCGTCACCGGCGGCGGCATGCGCGGCTATATCCTGTTCGCCGGCGGGCTCGACGTGCCGAGCTATCTCGGCAGCGCCAGCACCTTCGATCTCGGCGAGTTTGGCGGCCATGGCGGGCGCGTGCTCCGCGTCGGCGACACGCTGCACCTCACCGATCATGCCCCGGCGGTGATCCCCGGGCCGCGCGCGATCGAACAGGCGCAGCTCGGCCCCGACTGGACGATCCGCGTCCTCTACGGCCCGCACGGCGCCCCCGACTTCTTCGCACCCGAGGATGTCGACACGATCCTCTCGGCCGAATGGGGCGTGCACTATAACAGCAACCGCACCGGCGTGCGGCTGGTCGGCCCCAAGCCGCACTGGGCGCGCAAGGATGGCGGCGAGGCTGGGCTCCACCCGTCGAACATCCACGACAATCCGTACGCCATCGGCGCGCTGGATTTCACCGGCGACATGCCGATCATCTTGGGGCCGGACGGACCCTCGCTCGGCGGCTTCGTCTGCCCGTTCGTGGTGATCGCGGCCGATCTGTGGAAGGTCGGCCAGCTCGCCCCCGGCGACCGCATCCAGTTCGAACAGGTCAGCCTCGACGAGGCCGATACCGCGGCCCAGGCCGAAGAAGCCTGGATCGAGGGCCGCGCCGCCACTGCCACGCACCCCGCCAAGGGCGGCGGGCGCGACGCGATCCTGGTCGATCTGCCCGCCAAGGGCCGCCGCCCGCGCGTGCTGTTCCGGCGCCAGGGCGACCGCAACCTGCTGGTCGAATATGGCCCGATCACGCTCGACCTCGAGCTGCGCCTGCGCGTCCATGCCGCGACCACCGCGCTCGCCGCGCTGGCGCTGCCGGGCATCCTCGACATCGTCCCCGGCATCCGCTCCTTCCAGGTGCATATCGACGGCATCCGCCTCAAGGAAGCGGGCCTGATCGAGCGGCTGACGCAAATCGAGAACGAACTCGGCGATCTCGAGGATTTCGTGATCCCGTCGCGCATCGTTCACCTGCCGCTCAGCTGGAACGATCCCGCGATCCACGAGACGATCCAGCGCTATATGCGCGTGGTCCGCGACGACGCGCCCTGGTGTCCGGACAATATCGAGTTCATCCGCCGCGCCAACGGGCTGGAAAGCGCCGAGGAGGTCCACCGGATCATCTTCGACGCCAGCTACCTCGTCTATGGCCTGGGCGACGTATATCTCGGCGCGCCGGTCGCCACCCCGATCGATCCGCGCCACCGGCTCGTCACCACCAAATACAACCCGGCCCGCACCTGGACGCCGCCCAACGTCGTCGGCATCGGCGGGGCATATATGTGTATCTATGGCATGGAGGGTCCGGGCGGCTACCAGCTGTTCGGCCGCACCATCCAGGTGTGGAACACCTATCGCCAGACCGGCGCCTTCGCCGACGGCAAGCCGTGGCTGCTGCGCTTCTTCGACCAGATCCGCTTCTTCCCCGTCAGCCATGAAGAGTTGACCGAGTGGCGGCGCGACTTCCCGCTCGGGCGCCGCGAGATCAAGATCGAGGAAACCGAGTTCCGGTTGGCCGACTATCGCGAATTCCTCGCCGAGAATGCGCGCTCGATCGCCGCATTCGAGAAGCAGCGCAACGCCGCCTTCGCCGCCGAGCGCGCCGATTGGGAACGCCGCGGCGAGTTCGACCGCGTCGCCAGCCTCACCGAAACCGCCGACGACGGCGCCGGCGAAGCGGTGACGGTGCCCGAAGGCGCCGAGCTGGTCGAAGCGCCGTTCGGCGGCAGCGTGTGGAAGCTGCTCAAGGAAGTCGGCGACACCATCGACGAAGGCGAGACGATCGCCGTGCTCGAAGCGATGAAGATGGAGTTTCCCGTGACCAGCCCCGCATCGGGCACGGTCGCGGCGCTCTATGTCTCCGAGCGCCAGACCGTCACCCCGGGGTCGCCGGTGCTGGCGCTGGTGCGGGCATGACGGCGCTCGATCGGCTCTCGGTCGCAAGCATCTCGGCCGAGGTGCAGGCGGGACCGCGCAGCGCGGTCGCGGTGATCGAGGACGTGCTGGCGCGGCTCGACGCCTATGACGCGGTCCAGCCTGCGGTGTGGATCTCGCGCTTCGAGCCCGATGCACTGCGCGCCGCCGCTGCTGCGGTCGATGCGCGAATCGCCGCCGGCGAGACGCTGCCGCTCGCCGGCGTCCCCTTCGCGGTGAAGGACAATATCGACCTCGCGGGCCTCGCCACCACCGCCGGCTGCCCTGCCTTCGCCTATCAGCCCGAGCAATCGGCAACCGTAGTTGCGAAGCTGGTCGCGGCGGGCGCGATCCCGGTGGGCAAGGCCAATCTCGACCAGTTCGCCACCGGGCTCAACGGCACGCGCAGCCCGTACGGCATCCCGCGCAACGCCTATAACCGCGCCTGGGTGAGCGGCGGGTCCAGCTCCGGCTCGGCCGTGGCGGTTGCCGCCGGACTGGTCGCCTTCGCGCTCGGTACCGACACCGCCGGCTCGGGCCGCGTCCCCGCCGCGTTCAACCATCTCGTCGGGCTCAAGCCCAGCAAGGGGCGCTGGAGCAGCACCGGCCTCGTCCCCGCCTGCCGCACGCTCGATTGCATCACCGTCTTCGCCGGCACCACCGACGATGCCGCGCTGGTCGACAGCATCGCCGCCGGCTTCGACGCGACGGACTCGCTTTCCCGCGCGCTGCCCGACGTACCCCGCGCCCGCCGCCGCATCGGCGTGCCCCGCGCCGAGCAATGCCGCTGGTTCGGCGACATCGAGTCCGAACATCTGTACCGCCAGGCGCTGGCGAGCCTAGACGCCGAACTGGTCGAGATCGACTTGGCCCCGCTCGATGAAGCCGCCCGCCTGCTCTACGACGGCCCCTGGGTCGCCGAGCGCACCGCCGCGCTGCAAGGCCTGTTGCTGGACGACCCCGAGGCGATCCATCCGGTAGTCCGCGAGATCGTCGAGCAGGGCTTCGGCTATAGCGCCATCGACGCGTTCAACGGCGCCTATCGCCTAGCCGAACTCGCCCGCGCGGCGGAGGCGATGTGGGATCAGGTCGACCTGATCGCCCTCCCCACCGCGCCGACCAGCTACCGCGTCGCGGAGATGCTCGCCGCGCCGATCAGGCTGAACGCCAGCCTCGGCGCCTACACCAATTTCGTGAACCTGCTCGACATGGCGGCGATCGCGGTACCGACCGGCAGCTATGCCAGCGGCGTCGGTTTCGGCGTGACGCTGATGGGCCCGGCGGGCACCGATCGCGCGCTGCTCGACGCGGCACACGCATTTTTCCCCGCGCCGGCATCCCCGCCGCCGCTGGACCTGGAGGGACGGATGGAAACGGTGAAGCTCGCGGTCGTAGGCGCCCATCTCGAAGACATGCCGCTGCACTGGCAGCTCACCTCGCGCGCGGCGAAGTTCGTCACCGCCACCACCACGGCGCCGACCTACAAGCTCTACGCCATGGCAGAGAGCGTGCCGCCCAAGCCGGCGCTGGTATATAGCGAGGACGGTGCCGCGATCGCACTGGAAGTCTACGAGCTCGACATGGCCGCGTTCGGCAGCTTCGTCGCCGACGTACCGCCGCCGCTGGCGATCGGCACGGTGACGCTTTCGGACGGCAGCTTGGTCAAGGGCTTCGTCGCCGAGCCGCGCGCGCTGACCGGCGCCGAGGACATCACTGCGCTCGGCGGCTGGCGCGCGTACATCGCGCGGGGCTGAGGCCCCTCAGTCGTTCGGCCGCGCCGGCACCGGATACACGATGAAATCCGCGTGCCGGTCGATCGCCGGCACCGCCCCCGCCTTGGCCGTCGCTGCGCGCAGTTCCTCGATCGCGGACGGCGCCAGCGCCAACTTATGCTCGTCGGCATGCGTCGGCGCTTCCATCGGGTAATCCTTCCCCGGCGTGGTCGTCATTTCGATATGCGCGCCGAGCAGCGCCCGGATCGGGTGGGTCTTGGCGAACACCGCCAACCGTTCGGCACTGCTGCGGAAATCGTCGAAATGGTTCAGCGGCACGTACAGCCGCCCCGGATAGAGCATGTCGCCCGAGAACAGCAGCCGCGTGCGCGCATCATAGACCATGATGTGCGCAGGCTGGTGCCCCGGCGTCGCCAGCACGTCGAGCATCCGCCCGCCGAGATCGAACCGCGCCACATCGCGCGGCCAGTCGGCGAAGTGGAAAAACGCCGCGACCTCGGCCGGCTTCAGCCCGACGACATCGGTATCCGGCCGCCCCCGAAACTCCTCGTCGCCGGCGTGATGGTCGCCATGGCCGTGCGAATGCGCCACGACCAGCCGGATCGCCCGCCCACCATGCTTGGCCCGCCAGTCCGCGACGATCCGGTCCACCGCTGGCCGCACCTTCAGCCCGCCCGCCCCCGTGTCGAGCAGCAGCGCCCGCTCCCGCCCGAAGATCAGGTAGAGGAAGGGCGCCTCGAAATTGGTCTTCACCGATTGCCGGATCACGAAGGTGTCGGCGTCGATCGCCTGCACCTGCGTTTCCGGTTCGCCTGCCTGCGTGCCGTTGATCCAGGGGGCGAAGGCGAGCGGCTTCGGGTCGGCCGCGCCGAGCAGCAGGACGGCACCGAATGCGAGCGAAAAGCTGGGAAGAAATCTGGTCATGCGGCGCATGCTGGGGCAGCCATCTGGCCCGGACAAGCTGCGAAATCGCCCGCTACGTCAAACGACTTACGGCACATCCGGCCGCTTTCGGTCATCCTCAAATCATCGGAATCACGGGCGAGGACCGGGCGCAATCATGGATGCAGCAGTTTCGAACGGGGTCGAGGTCGTCGGCGTGCAGGGCGGCCCGGTAAAGCGCTTCATCTTCACCCATTTCCAGCCGGCGGTGCTGGTCGCGATGATCCTGTTCTGGACCTTCGCGCCGGATTCGATCGCCAAGGCCTCGGTCGCGATCGGCATCGGCATCGTCTTCAAGATCGCGCTGCTCGGCATGGAGCGGATCAGCGAGCGGCACGCCCATTGGCGGCTGACCTGGAAGGAGCTCGCCAGCGACCTCTTCTATGTCGGCATGAGCTACACGCTGATCAAATATGCCGGCAAGCATTTCGGCGACGATGCGATCATCGATGCGATCAAGCATTATTTCCACCTCAAGACCGCTTGGGCGGCCCAGATTCCGATCCTGTTCCAGGCGCTGGCGATCCTGCTGATCTTCGACTTCGGCCAGTATTGGATGCATCGCGGCATGCATAACTGGAAGCCGCTGTGGCTCACCCATGCGCCGCACCACCACATCACCCAGCTCAACGCACTGAAAGGCTCCGTCGGCAACCCGATCGAGCTGTTCCTGATCGGCCTGGGCATTGGCGGCTTCTTCGACTTCCTCCCGCGCGCGGCCCTGCTCGCCGGCGGCATCGGGATGGCGATCGGCGCCTATACCCACGCCAATATCCGCTTCAACACGCCGCGCTGGTGGTCGTACCTGTTCAACACGGTCGAGCATCACAGCCTGCACCACTCGCCCGATTACGACAGCAGCCGGACCAACTACGCCAACACCTTCATTTTCATCGACCGCATCTTCGGCACCGCCCGCGACTCCGAGGCCGTGCATGTCGGGCTCGACGATTGCCGCCGGCTGGGGATCAAGGAACAGATGGTCTATCCGTTCCAGCCATTGGTCGGCTGGGCGAAACGGCTGCGCGCGCCGCGCCTGCCCGAAGCCGCGGTGGCCGCAGAATGAGCTGGCTGCGCGCGATCGACTGGATCTGGCACGTCCGCGGATCGGTGCCGCTCTCGGATCCTTACCAGAATGCGTTCGAGGCGCTGGAACCGGTATTCGAGGAACGCGGCACCACGCTGGAGCATGGCGCCGGCACGCTGACCTTCCACAAGGACAATCCGGACTCGCAGGACAAGCTCGCCTCGTTCGAGCGAGGCACGTTGCAGATCGTCGAGACCGATACGGGTTCCGCGCTCCGCTACGACCTGACCAGCCATCCGCTGCTCTGGTGCTTCGTCGCCCCGGCGCCGTTCGCGGCACTGGCATATGCAGCACAGCCGATGCGCATTCCCGGCTATGTTTTCGCCGGGATCTTCGCGGCGCTGTACATCGCCGGTCGCTTCATCGAGCAGCGCAATGCCCACAAGCTGTTCCGCGATCGCCTCGCCGGCACCAGCACCGATTCGGCGGAAGCAGTGCCGGCCTGACGGCCTCCGATCAGGGCCGCTGGAACGTCCAGCGCCCCGCATCGCTGGCGGGATCGAACGGCATCAGCGCCGGCGTACTCCGCCCGATCGCGACCAGCGCCCTGGGGTGCTTGGCATCCGCCTGCGCCTTGGGCTGAATCCGGTAGGTGCCGTCAGTCAGCTGGTCGATCCGCCAGAGCTGTTCGGGCGCGCCGGTGAAGGCTGGGACCGCCTCCACGCTGCCCTCGGGGCCTACCGCCAGTGCGCGCTCGGTGCCGGCGATCAGGATCTTGTAATAGGGCGCACCGAACGCCCCGCCCGAGCCCTCCGCCGGCGCGATCGCCCATTGCTGATGGGCGCGGATCATATAGTCGCCCAGATCCACCTCGATGGCGCCCGCGGGCCAGCTCGCCCGGTTCTCGGCGAGCGTCTGGTTGGGGATCGGCCCGGTGGAGTCGCCCGGCTTGGCGAAGAAGCTGCGGCGCACGTCGAACGGGATTCGCACGAAATCGACCGCGAGTTCCAGCGCCCCGCCGCCGCGCTCAGACTGGATCTCGTAGGTGCCGGCGGGCAGGTTCTCGCCCGCCACCGGCCAGCCGTCCTTCCACAACAGCGGCAGGATGCCGAGCACGCTGCGGCCGCCGCGATCGAGATCCGATTCATAGTGCATCGAGAATTTCTCGACGCCGTCGCCCAGATCGAGCAGCCCGAAATGCCCCGGCCCGTACTGCCGCCCGCGCCCCGCCACGACCAGCTTGCCGCCGCCCTTCAGCAGCGGCACGCCCATATTGTCGACGAACGGACCGGTCGGGCTCCGCGCGCGCCCGACGCGGATGTTGTACGACGAATTCGGCCCGTCGCAGCAGGTGCCATGGGTGCCGAGCAGATAATACCAGCCGTCGCGGTGCAGCAGCGCGGTGGCTTCCATGTCGATCGCCACATCGACCGGCTGGCTGCCGGGCATCTTGTCGCCGGTCTTGGGGTCGAGCTCGAGCATGCGGATATAGCCGTAATAGGTGCCGTAGCTCAGCCACAGCCGCCCTTCGGCAAGGAGGAACGCCGGATCTATCGCGTCGGCGGGCTCCAGGCCGTTGGTGGAGGCGACGATGCCGACATCGTGAAAGCCGAAGTCCGGCGACTTGGGGTCGAGCGACTTGGTCCACATGATTTTGACGTTGCTGGCATGGCCGCCGTTCATCCCGCCGCCGCCCACTGCATAGGCAACATAATAGCGGTCGCCGATCTTGATCACGTCCGGCGCGACGCCGCCGCCGGGCCGCTCGCCGCCGCTGCGCCAGGTCCAGCCATCCTCAGAAACGAGCCCGCCGCCGCGCGTGCCGAAGGTCCACCAGCGGCCGTCGGAATAGGTGATCGTCGAGGGATCGTGGATGAACGGCTCGCCCGCCAGCTGGGCGGAGGCGACCTGGGGCTGGGCAAGCAGGAACAGCGCGGCGAGCGGCAAAGCGGCGATCTTCATGGGGTTCCTCACTTCACGTCGATCGTGATGTCGCGGATCGGCTTGCCGGCTTCGTCGACGAAGCGGGCGCAGAAATCGCTGAGGCCGGGGCCGTTGATCACCGCGCCGCGCAGCACGTTGCGCCCCTTGCGCAGCGTGATCGGGCGCGAGAGCACGTCGTCCATCACCATGCGCCGGTCGCCATAGAGCCCGGCCACCTCGCTGCCGTTCAGCCACCAACGCGAAGCCGAGTTGGAGCCCATCGCCAGCCGCACACCGCGCATCTCGCGCGGCGCGTTGACCACCGTCACCGCCCAGAAGATCACGCCGTAGGTCGGCTTGCCTAGGCCCTGGGCGAGGTAGAAGAGCTTCATGTCGAACAGGCTCGAATCGAGCGCGTGCCAGCGCAGCCCAGCGGCAGCGCTGTCCCCCTCGCGCGGCACTGCTTCGAACTTGCCGGGATAGGTGGCGGGCGCCAGCGCTTCGCGGACATAGCTGGGGGTGAAGCCGGTGTTGGTGCGATTGGGCTTCACCACCGGCTCCAGCAGCAGCCATCGGCGCAGAAAGCCATCGGCGTCCGGCGCGATCGGATCAGCAGTGGCAGGGGTGAAATAGGGTGCGAGACCGGTCGGCGGCGGTAGCTTCTCTTCCACCATGCCGGCGGTCTGCGCGTGGAGCGCTCCCGGCGCGAGCAGCGCCCATGCCGATGCCATCGCGCACAACCGCGCCGCCGAACGGGGCTTGCCCATCGCCAATGTCTCCTCTCCCCGGCGACTCGAAGCGGCCGCCGTTGTTATCGGTAACACTATGGCTAGGCGGCGGTGCACTGCGCCGTCAACTGGCGAAACGATTGCCTAGGGGCCGGATGCGGCATTCAAGGAACATAATTCTTATATATCAACATGATAAAAATGTTATGCAAGATATCGGAAGCGCGCTGTCCGCGCTTGATTTTCTCCGACTAAACTGGCGTAATGTGTGCGCTAACATCCAAGGCTTCCGGTCCAAGACGCCGGCGGCACTTAGGGGAGGAACCGCCGTGAAGATCGCTTTCGCCGCCATGGCCGCGGCCATGCTCGCCGTGCACCCCGTCCAGGCCCAAACCGCGCAGGGACAGACCACACCCGCGCCGGTCGCCGAGGACTTCAAGCCGTCGTCGCTCAACCAGCCCGGCCAGCAATATCCGCAGGTCAATTCGCAGGGCTATGTCCGCTTCCGCGTTGCCGCGCCCGATGCGACGAGCGTGAAGGTAAGCCTCGGCCTGGGCGGACGCGGCGGTACGACGCTCGCCAAGGCGCCCGATGGCAGCTGGACCGGCACGACCGAGGGCCCGCTCGACGAGGGCTTCCATTACTACCACCTCAGCATCGACGGCGGCACGTTCAACGATCCCGGCACGCTGAACTTCTACGGTTCGACGCGCTGGGAAAGCGGCATCGAGATCCCCGCGAAGGACGCCGATTTCTATGCGCTGAAGGACGTGCCGCACGGCAAAGTCGAGCAGATCCTGTTCGCCTCGCCCAGCACCGGCACGCAGCGCCGCGCCTTCGTCTACACCCCGCCCGGCTATGAGAAGAACAGCAGCACCCGCTACCCCGTGCTCTACCTCCAGCACGGCTGGGGCGAGGACGAGACGGCCTGGTCCAACCAGGGCCACGCCAATCTGATCCTCGACAATCTGATCGCCGCCGGCAAGGCACGGCCGTTCCTGATCGTGATGACCTATGGCATGACCAACGAGGTACGGCCCGGCGGCCTCGCCAGCTTCGACATCAAGCCGTTCCAGACCGTGCTGCTGAACGAGCTGATCCCCTATGTCGACGGGCACTATCGCACGCGCGCCGACCAGAAGCACCGCGCCATGGCCGGCCTGTCGATGGGCGGGTTCGAGACCAAGCTGATCGCGCTCAAGAACCTCGATCGCTTCGCCTATATCGGCCTGCTGAGCGGCGGCACGGTCTCGCCGGAGGATGTGAACACGACGCCGGGCTATCGCGACAAGGTGAAGCTCACCTTCGTCAGCTTTGGCAGCCGCGAGCTCGAAGGCGGCCGCGCCGGCCCTCCGGGCGGCCCCAAGGTCGATCCGCGCGCCAATGCGGAGGCGCTGAAGGCGGCAGGGGTCCCCAGCGCCTTCTATGTGTCACCGGGCACGGGGCACGAGTTCCTGTCGTGGCGCCGCAGCCTGTACGAGATGGCGCCGATGCTTTTCAGGGACTGACGGATCGCGGGCCCGCGTCAGAAGCGGAAGCTGATCCAGCCGGCTACGAAGTCCGAGCTCGCATAGCCGGCCTTGGTCAGCGACGGGCCGGCGATCAGATGCTCGTAGCGGCCGGTGAGCGACAGGCGGGGGGTAAGCGCCCACACCGCCTGCACCCGCGCGACATCGGCGATCCGCGAATCGCGGACATTCTGCGTGCCCGCAAAGGGCTGGCCGTTGGCGCGGTACACCGCATCGTGCACGTTCGCGCGCCAGGCCCGCTGATATTCCAGGTTGATGCGCAGCTTCGGCACCGGCGTCATGCTCAGCGTCGGTGCCAGCGCCACCAGGTTGCTGGGCGTCAGGAACAGGCCGTAGCTGTAATAGATGTTGTTGCCAAACGGGGCATAGGCGTTGCGCAGCTTGCCGTCGCCATAGCCGCCGCCGCCGCTCGCAACATCGGCGTGAAAGCCGATCCGCGGCGCGGCCTTGCCGCTGCCCAGCCGGATATTCTGCGCGAAGAAGCCCTGCCAGGCGTCGATCTTCTGGTCGAGGAAAATTCCCCATTGGTGGTTCACCGACCAGTCGAGTGTCACCGGCCCCGCCTCGCCCCACAGATGCGTGCCGAGATAATAGCGCGTCGCCGGTCCGATGCGGCCACCCCAGGTGCCCACCTTGTTGCGCCGGCGCCAGAAGAAGGGATCGAAATAGAGCTTGGCGCCGCCCACCCAGGCCTTGGGCACCACGAACCCCAGGCTCACGCCGGAGAAGCGCCGGGCGGGATCGATCACGTCGTCGTCGGTGCCGAGATCGCCATATTGAGTGGGCTTGAGGTCGAACGCATCGATCCGCACCGACTTGCCCTGCGCCCAGACGCGCAGGCCGTTCAGCGTGTAACGCATCGTGTTGTTGTCGCGCTGCGAGACCAGCAGGTTCGGCCCGTCGGTGAATTCCTGCCGGCCATAGCGCGCGCCGACATCGACGCCGGCCACGGTGCCCTTGGCCTCGGCGAACAGCTGCTGCACCGCCACATCGTTGCGCAGCGTGGCGGCGGGCGCGCCCAGTTCGACGCCGGTGATGCCGCCGTGCGCCACCTCGGCATAGACGCGGAGATGCTCGCCGATGTGCAGGTCCGCGCCGCCCACCAGGCGCACGATGTCCTGTCGCTGGGCGCGGCTGTTGCGCAGGTTGGGGTTGGTGGTGTGGTTCACCCGCAGCCGGGCCTCGCCGGATAGCGTGACGTAGACGTCGCCGCTGGGGGTCAGCTTGATGCATTTCAGCGCATCGATCGGATCGTCACGCTTGGCGGGATCGCACAGTTTGCGCCAATCCTCGGCCCAGCGGGAGAGGTTGTAGCCCCCCGTGGTGGCACCGTCGCCGGCGGCAGCGGCGGGGTAGCCGGCGGTTTCGACGATCTGCGCCGCGGCGGGTTCGCCCAGGGCGAGCGCCGGGGTGGCGCCCAGGACGCGGTACAATGCAAGCATGGGGAAGTTCCCTTATTCGGCGGGAATGGCGTCGGCGGGCAGCTGGTCGACGCGCAGGGCGCGGCCGTGCAGCGCCGCATCGAGCGCTTCATGGTCGAGCCGCCCCTCCCAGCGCGAGACGACTACCGTCGCCACCGCATTGCCGATGAAGTTGGTGAGGCTGCGGCACTCCGACATGAAGCGGTCCACGCCGAGGATCAGCGCCATGCCCGCCACGGGCACGCTCGGCACGATCGACAGCGTCGCAGCCAGGGTGATGAACCCCGCGCCGGTCACGCCCGCCGCGCCCTTGGACGACAGCATCGCCACGCCCAGCAGCAGCAATTGCTGCTCGATCGACAGGTGCACGTTGGTCGCCTGCGCGATGAACAGCGCCGCCAGCGTCATGTAGATATTGGTGCCGTCGAGGTTGAACGAATAGCCGGTCGGCACGACGAGGCCGACGATCGTCTTCGGGCAGCCGGCACGCTCCATCTTCTCGATCAGCGAAGGCAGCGCGCTTTCCGACGAGGAGGTGCCGAGCACCAGCAGCAGTTCGGCCTTGAGATAGGCGATCAGCCGGAAGATCGAGAAGCCGGCCAGCCACGAGACGGTGCCGAGCACGACGATCACGAACAGCGCCGAGGTGAGGTAGAAGGTGCCGACCAGCATCGCGAGGTTGGCGAGGGTGCCGACGCCGTATTTGCCGACGGTGAACGCCATCGCGCCGAACGCGCCGACGGGGGCCGCCTTCATCAGGATCGCGACGACCTTGAACATCGCCAGCGACACGTCTTCCAGCGCGCCCGTAATCCGCTCGCCACGGTCGCCGACCAGCGCCAGGCCGATGCCGAACAGAATGGCGACGAACAGCGTCTGCAGGATGTTGCCGCCGGTGATCGCGGAGAGGAAGGTATCCGGGATGACGCCGAGCAGGAAGCCGGTGAGCGTGCTCTCATGCGCCTTGGCGGCGTAATCGGCGACCTTGCCGGCATCGAGCGTCGCGGGATCGATATTGAGCCCCGCGCCCGGCCGCACGACATTGGCGACCACCATGCCGACGACCAGCGCCAGCGTGGAGAAGAACAGGAAATAGCCGAACGCCTTGGCCGCGACCCGGCCGACCGCCTTGAGATCGCGCATCCCGGCAATGCCGGTGACGATGGTGAGGAAGATCACCGGCGCGATGATCATCTTGACCAGCTTGATGAACCCATCGCCGATCGGCTTCAGCGCCTCGCCGGTGGCCGGCGCGTAATGGCCGATCAGCACGCCGGCGATGATCGCGACCAGCACCTGGGCATAGAGATGCCGGTACCAAGGCAAGCGCTTCGCGGGCACCGGGGTGCTCACGGCATCGCGGGAATCGGCGGGGATACGAACCATAACTTCCTCTCCTTCGGCCTCCGCTCTGTGCCGGTAGGACTCGATGGATTCATTGTCGATTGACGGGCTTTGCGGAGGAAGCGAAAAGCAAATCTTTTCAATATTCTTGTTAATCAATAGTTTAAGGAAAACCGAACACGCCTCGCGCGCCAAAAGCTGCACACCTGGACCGGGCAAAAGTGCAAAAACTTGCACATCGAAATCGGCTGTCGGATAGCGGGACGGTGACGCAACGCGACTCGCTTTCCGGCTGGCGCTACTGGCCGCTCGCCGCGCTGTTGGGCGCGGTGGTGGCGATCGCCGCCGGCTGGATCGCCGGTGCGCGGACGCGCGACGCGCTGGTCGCGGGGGCTCGCACCAACGCGCAGCTCCGCGCCGCGCTGCTCGACAGCGAGATCACGCGCTTCCGCCTGCTGCCGCTCGCGCTGGGCGACGATCGCGATATCGCGGCGACGCTTGCCGGCGCGCCCGCGCGGCCGCTGAACGAAAAGCTCGAAGCGCTCGCCCGCACCACCGGCGCCGCCGCCATCTATGTGATCGGCGCGAACGGCCGCACCCTCGCGTCGAGCAACTGGCGGACGCCGCAGAGCTTTGTCGGCTCCGATTACCGCTTCCGCCGCTATTTCCGCGAGGCGAGCACGCGGGGCGAAGCCAGCCAGTTCGCGCTCGGCACGGTCAGCCGCCACTCCGGCCTCTATCTCGCCCGCCGCACGCCGACGAACGGCGTGATCGTCGTCAAGCTGGAGTTCGACGCGATCGAGGCAGCATGGCGGCGCGCCGGCGGCGACACCTTCGTTCAGGATCCCGCCGGGCTGGTGCTCGTCGCCAGCGACCCCGGGCTGCGCTTCGCGGTGGCGCGGCCGATCGCGCCAGCGGTGCTCGCGGCGCTGCGGCGCGAGGCCGCCTTGCCCGAATCCTCCGCCCCGGTGCTGCTGCCGACGGCCGGCGGCGACCTGATCGAGGCGAGCGTGCCGACCAGCCAGCCGGGCTGGCAATTGTCGCTGCGCCGATCGGTGGGCCCGGCGGTCGCCGCGGCGCAGCGCACCGCCGGGCTCGGTGCGCTGATGGCGGTGATCGCGCTCGCCGCCCTGCTGTGGGGCCTGCGCCAGCGCGCGACGCTCAGCCGGCGGCGCACCTCCGAACTCGAGGCGGCCGTCGCCGAGCGGACCGCCGAGCTCCGCCGCGAGATCGAGGAGCGCGCCGCGATCGAAGCGCGCGCCGCCGATCTGCGCGAGGGCCTGCGCCAGGCCAACCGCCTCGCCACGCTGGGCCAGGTCACCGCCAGCGTCGCCCATGAAACCGCCCAGCCCGTCGCCGCGATCCGCACCTATGCCGAGACCAGCGTGCAGCTGCTCGATCGCGGCGCCACCGATATGGTGCGCGACAACCTCGAGACGATTCGCCGGCTGAGCGACCGGATCGGCGCGGTGACCGCGCAGCTACGCGGCTTCTCCCGCCGCCAGCCCGGCGTGGTCCGCCCGCTGCCGCTGGCCGAGGTGCTGGACGGCGCGCTGCTGATCCTGAAGGAGCAGCTAAGGGCCGTCCGGCTGGAGCGCCCGGTGATCGGCGCCCACCTGCTGGTGATGGGCGGTCGGGTCCGGCTGGAGCAGGTGTTCGTCAACCTGCTGCAGAACGCGACCGAAGCGCTCGCCGGCCGCCCCGATCCGACGATCACGATCCGCGTCACGCTGGCCGACGATCTCATATGGGTCCGCATCCAGGACAATGGCCCGGGCATCGCGCCGGACATCGCCCAGCGCCTCTTCACCCCCTTCGCCACCAGCCGCAGCAGCGGCCTCGGCCTGGGCCTGGTGATCGCCAGCGACATCATGACCGATCTTGGCGGCAGCCTGCGCTGGCTGCCCGAAGAGCGCGGCGCCTGTTTCGAGCTGGAGCTGCGCCGGGCATGAGCAGCACCGTGGCCCTGGTCGATGACGATGCCGATCTGCGGGCGGCGCTCACCCAGTTGCTGACCTTAGCCGGGCATGTGGTGCAGCCCTTTGCCGATGCCGCCGCCGCGCTTGCTAGGATCGACCGCGACTTTCCCGGCGTGGTCGTCACCGATGTGCGCATGCCGGGCATGTCCGGCGTCGATTTCTTCCACCAGCTCCGCGCCATCGATCCCGAGCTGCCGGTGATCCTGATGACCGGGCACGGCGACGTCGCCATGGCGGTGGACGCGATTCGGGCCGGCGCCTGGGACTTCCTGACCAAGCCCTTCCCCGGCGACGCGTTGGCGGCGGCGCTGCAACGCGCCGGCACCGCCCGCGCGCTGGCGCTGGAGAACCGGCGCCTTCGCGAGGCCGCGAGCGAAGTGGACGCGGCGCTGCTCGGCGAGGCGCCCGCGATCCGCCGCCTGCGCGAGATGATCCCGGTGCTGGCGGAGACCGCGCTCGATCTGGTCCTCGAAGGCGCCACCGGCACCGGCAAGGAACTTTATGCCCGGTTGGTCCACCGCGCCGGCCGGCGTGCGCGCCACCGAGGAC
>Ga0307412_10000541_pt1 | contig 22466 bp, 37 predicted proteins | sample DK1Cmetagenome_3_FD_203823 | JGI IMG/M metagenome (GOLD analysis project Ga0307412, IMG submission 203823) | Maize rhizosphere microbial communities from greenhouse at UC Davis, California, United States - DK15-C-1 | ecosystem: Host-associated > Plants > Roots > Rhizosphere > Soil | place: USA...
GACCCTCCTAACCGATCCGATTGGCAAGCCAGCCGTAAAGAAAGGCCTCGTTGGCGGGCCTGCTCTCGGCCAGCGCCAGATAGCGCTCGCCCTGAAGCGCCTCCAGCGCCTTGAGCAACACCTTCTCTCCCGCGGGCCCGCGCACGGCCAGGAATGCGCCCAGCGCGGCGAGCGTCCTCGCGCCCACGGCCCGATCCACCTTCACATCGGCATAATCCCGCCCGTTGCGGTTGAGGGCATTCAACGCCCGCTGAAGAAAGCCGCCCGCGACCGTGGCCCCCATGTTCACGGCCGTGTCGAACAGTTCCTCCGCCACCGCCGGAGCCAGTTCGGCGACAAAGGCGAAACCCGGCTTCTCCCAATAAAGCCGGCGATAGATCATCTCGGCCACCGACCTGGGCAGCGCCCGCATGTCGCCGCCATAGCCGTTTTCCCGCGCCACGCCTTGGGTGATGCCGAAATTCGTCGGACCGCCGCGATCCGCCGGATGGTTGCTGTAGCCGCCCTCCCGCGCGATGACCTCGTCGATCATAGCCGCAATATCCATGAAAACCGCCCTCCTGTTTCCGAAAGGCGGATCATTTATCCCATTTGGTTAGCTGTAGGACAGCGGAAAAGCGCTGAGGCAGGTCATCCGGCGAGGGAAGGAGACCAGGCAGGCTGAAAAAAGCCCTGCCGGAAATTTGGTCGGGACGAGAGGATTCGAACCTCCGACCCCCACACCCCCAGTGTTGTGGTCTGAAGCGGCAGGCTGCGGGGTTCAATACGAATCGCGCTGTAAACGCGTCAACCCTGTTCCCGGCGTTTCCCTGATGTTCTTCCCATTTCCCGGTAGCGTGATTGCTGGGTGATTGCTAGAGCAGAGAGATGGCGCAGGGCAAACTGAACAAGCGGACGATCGACGCTCTCGACAAAGGAGAGCACGACATCTTCTTGTGGGATGAAGATTTGAGCGGATTCGGCCTCAAAGTAACGCCGGCAGGATCGAAGGTCTTCCTCTACCAGTATCGCCTTGGGGGCCGGGGCAGCAAGACGAAGCGATGGACGATCGGGCGCTATGGTGCGCCATGGTCGCCTACCCAGGCGCGCGCAGAGGCAGAGCGGCTTGCAATCCTTGTCGCTCAGGGCGTCGACCCTGTGGCAGAGCAGAAGGAACGTGAGCGGATCCAGAACACCAAGTCGTTCTCGGCCTATGTGGAGACGTTCGCCCAGGGCTATCTGGAGCCGGAGTGGGGGAAGTCATGGCAGCAGGCGAAGCGGACGCTGGAACTGCATGCCATCCCGATTCTGAAAGACAAGCCGTTGCCCGACATCGGTGCCGAGCATATCCACCAGGTGTTGGACCGGCTGAGGAACCGACCGGGCTTGCAGCGCACGACTTGGGCGGTGCTTAGTTCGCTCTTTCGCTGGGCAGAGAAGCGGGACGACGTCACGAAGTCACCGATGGCGAAGATCGACCCTCCTTCGGGTGCGAAGGACCGGAAGCGGGTGCTTTCTCCCGATGAACTGACCGCCATCTGGCGGGCCAGCTACAAGCTGGACGGTCCTCGCGGACCGCTGGTCAGGCTGTTGATGATCACCCTCCAGCGCCGGAGCGAAGTGGCGGGTTTGCCGTGGTCCGAACTGAAGAAGGACAAGGCGCTGTGGCACCTGAATGGCGACCGGTCCAAAAATGGCTTGGATCATCTCGTTCCGCTTAGCGCGCTCGCCATGGCTGAACTCGACGCCGTAGGCTGGAAGACGAGAGGGCTGGTCCTGCCCTCGTCCACCGGGAAGACGGCCGTTTCCAATTTTTCTGACATGAAGGCAGCGCTGGACAAGCAAATGCTCCCGGTTCTTCAGCAACTGGCTGACGCGGCGGCAGAGGAACGAGGCGAGGACCGGCATGAGGTCAAGCTGGTGCCGTGGCGGCTTCATGATCTTCGGCGGACCGGCACGACCAATCTACAGGCGCTGGGCTTCCCGATCGAGGTGACGGAACGGGTCATCAATCACCATCAGGGCGGGGAGGCTTCGGGCGTCCGGGGCATCTACAACCTGCATGACTATTACGCCGAGAAGGTGCGGGCGCTTGAAGCATGGGCGCAGCACCTTCAAAGCCTGGTTTCCGGCGCCCCAAAGGCGTCAAACATCGTTCAGTTCGCGGACGCGCGGGCGTGAACAGGGTGGGCGGCTAGGGTAGCTCCCGAAAAGGCCGGATTATCCGCCCGGCCTGCCGCTCACTTTCATAGCGGATGCGTCAGCGGAGGGCGCTAAATGAATGGATTCGCCAAAGGGTTCGGGCCGAAGAAAAGCGCCTTATCTGAGCTGCTTGTTGGGCGAGGAGCGTCGCCCGCAATCGTATCGGTCCAGAACGGATCGACCGAAGAAAATCGCCTGTGGGCGCGCGATAGTGAAACGCCCACTCCGCCGCCGGGCTTTCTCTTCCCCGTGGAAGCTTTTGATCGGGCTGGTCGCGCGCTTTGGGGGGACGAATGGACCGGGCTAGAGATGCTTCTGGCTCGCATCCCCTTGAAACCGCTCCTGGAACTCCCCTCGTCCTGCTTTCCCGATGGGATCATGGATCAGGCGACAGCGAATGCTCACGGTTTGTCCTACCTGTTCGCAAAACAGGTGATCGACTTGCTTCCCGAATATGAAATGCAGCTCGCCCCGATGACCGTGGGCCTAGGCGTTCGCGAATGCGATTATAACCTGGTTCGAGCCGAGAATGATCATCTTCGCGAGCGTTGGGTAGCGTGCCGTGTTCGCTGGAAGGATACGATTGCCAAACTCTGTGGGCAAATAGCGCTGGGCGTGATTGCGACGGTCTATAGACCGAAAAAGGGCGGCGCGCCGCAAACGATGCCAGCGGAATGGTGGCAGATCGACAGCTATTACGCACGATTGCGCACATGCGGCATCAATCCAAGTGATCCGTTCGACCCTGATGCGGAGCGAACCGATTGGTTTTTCGTGCATGCGGGGGATTTAGCGCGTGAACTGACTGCGGGAGGAGCCGGTGTCGCTGAGCAATCGATGCAATCGCCTCTCGTGGATCAGGACGTCCACCTATCGCCGTATATAAGGTTGATGATCGAGGTGGCCCATGTGACCGGCATCGGACCCGAACCTCAGCAGCAGATCGAAAAGGATGCGCTCATACAGTACCTGAGGGATGCGGCGGGCCGAAAGAGCTTTCAGCTGACCGACAAGGAAGCCGGCATGATGGCGACCTTTTTGCGCGAACCCTATGCAAAAGCTGGTTTGAAGAAGGTCAAAGCCGACCAGCGAGCAAATTCCGGATCTGCTCCCAACTAGGTCGATAAGAAAATGGGTGACACCCATCAAAATCGGCAGTTTCGCTCAGAAATTCGGATGGGTGACACCCAAATTTGATGGGGTGTTCTGGTGATGGGCGATGCCCATTCCCCTGTGACGGCCCCCGCTGCTCCGGTCATTTTCGCTCCTGTCCCCGGGGCCACCCCGGACATGCAGGAGCAGCACATGAACATTGCGAGTATCGCGCCACTCAAGACCGCTGATGCAGCCATCCTGGCCGGCGTGTCGCCCAAGACGCTGGAGAACCTTCGCTATCTCGGCGGCGGTCCCAAATATCTGAAGCTCGGTCGCCGCGTCGTCTATGACCCGCGCGACATCGAGGCTTGGAAAGATCAGCACCGCGTCGGCAGCACTTCCGAGGCGGCTTGATCTTGGTCGCTGCGACGGTCCGTGGCGCCGATAGCCACGAACGAAAGCGCCGCCCGATCTTGGGGATCGAACGGCACTCCGAAAACTCTCTGCTGGCAGGCTTTGAGGATCACTTTTCTAGCGTAGAAATTGCCGAGGCTCAAGCGTGGGGTGTCGCCCTATGCCGGGCGCGGAATGCCTGGGATCTGAAGCGAAAGGGGGTCGGCCATGGCTTCCGCCGCTAAGATCGCTTCGCCACCCTTCGCCGATCACAGTGGCGCGGCCCTTGCCCTTCTCAACAAGGGTGAGCGTCTGACCCGCAAGGCCGGTTCCTTTTTGGGCCAGCTCGTTGTTGATCCTACGCCTATGACCGAAGCGCAGGCAAGCTGGCTTGCCACGTTGCTGGATCGCGCTGGGCTTCCTCCTGTCGATGGAGGTGATCATGACTGATCTGTTCGACCGTGAATTTCGCGCCAGTCGGGACGGTGGTTATTCCTCGCCCGGCCACATATATCCTCACGTTGCTGGGTTCAAAGGCACTGCCGAAACCAGTCGGGAAGCGGCAGAGGCCATCGCGCCGAAGCTCGGGCGACTGCAGCGGATGGTCGCTGACGCCGTGAAGGCGATGGGTGCCTATGGGCTCACACCTGAGGAGTTGGCCGAGCAGGCCAACATTGACCGGGTTTCCGTTCAGCCGCGCTTTTCGGAGTTGAAAATCAAAGGCTTGATCGTGGACAGCGGCCGCCGCCGCTCCAATCCGTCAAGCCGGAAAAACGCCGTTGTGTGGGTGGCGAAGGAACATGCGCCCGCGCCGGAAGGCGGTGCGGCATGAAGGTGGAGGCATTTTCCTACAAGCAGCGGCCTCGGCACAGTGCAGGCACCATGGAACATGATGCAATCTGCGCATTTCTTGCCAAAATCGAAAATGCGGGGCTTCGTCCTGCCGAGCCTATTGCCGATCTTCTCGCCACAGGCGAGCTCGTCCGGTTCGCCGTTCAGGGCGATCGTCCAGGCAAGCGTAACGCATGGGCGATCCTCTACCTTGATGGCGTGCCGGCGGGGGCCTTCGGCTCGTGGAAGCACGGCATCAATGAACGGTGGCGGGAAGGCTCCTTCGAGATCCTGACAGCAGCCGAACGGCGGGTACGCGCCGCTGAGCTTCGGCGGCAGAAGGAAGAGCGAGCGGCCGCGAAGCTGGCTGAACAGATGGAAGCTGCGCAGCATTGCCGCGGCCGCTGGGATAACGCGAAAGGCGCCGATCCGAGGCACCCCTATCTGGTGCGCAAGCGGATTGCTGCAGATGGACTCCGGCAGGAGCGCGATCGGCTGTTGGTGCCGATGTTCGATCATAGCGGGATGCTCTGGAACCTTCAGGCGATTGGTCCTGATGGCGGAAAGCGCTTCGCAAAGGGTGGTCGGCAGACGGGGCTGTTCTTCATCCTTGGCGATCTGACGCCTCGCATCCTGATCGGGGAAGGTTTCGCCACCTGCGCCGCCGCGCGGCGCGCAACGGGACACATGGCTGTCGCAGCCTTCTCGGCCTTGAACCTGCGGGAGGTCGCCGTGACGATCGACGCTGCCTTTCCGGGTGCGGACATCGTGATGCTGGCGGACGACGACGCACATCTTGTCGACCACCCGCTCGTTCGAAAAAACGTTGGCCTGGAGGCAGCAAGAGCGGCTGCTCTGGCCGTGGGCGGGCGGGTCGCGCTGCCGCCTCGGGGGAATAATCATGAGCAGTAATGCCAAGCCGATCGACTTCGCTGATGTCCAGGACGGTCGGATCATCCGCGCGGTGATCGACGGGGCTTCTTCCGTCACGACGGCGCCTGACATGGAAGTTCTGCGGGGAGGACGGCGCGCAGCAGTGCCAATGCCGCCGCAAATGTTTGGGGAAGCCTGGCAGCTGGTCAGCGATATTGCGGAGGGAACAGGGTCTCCTGTGGACTACGCTGCTGTCGGCTTCATAACCGCCTGCGCAAGCCTCATTGGCGGCAAGCGGAAGGCTCGCCCTTATCGGGAAAGCTCATGGGAAGAAGCGTGCATCATCTGGGCAGGCGCGGTTGGTGATCCGTCCGCGAAAAAGTCGCCTGCCCTCGACGCGATCACCGCGCCACTGCGCGCGATTGAGGCGGAGCATGCTGCCGACCACCAGGACCGGCTGCTCGCCCACTATGCCGACGTCGAGCGGGCGAAGGTCGAAAAGCAGGCATGGCAGAAGGCTGTGGAAGCCGCGCATAAGGATGGGTTGGGAACTCCGTCCATGCCCGCCATCGCAGTGGAACCGGAAGAACCGCAGCGCCGCCGCACGATGATCATGGACGCCACGCCGGAGGCGGTGGGTGCGATCCTCGCGGGCAATCACGCCGGCACCCTCCACTTCCGCGACGAACTGGCGGGCTGGCTCACCAGCTTTGACCGCTACTCGCCGGGTGGGCGCGAGTTCTGGCTCGAGGCTTATGGCGGCCGGTCCTTCGTCATCGACCGCAAGGGTACGAAGACGTCCCTCACCATTCCCTTCAACGGCGTCTCTGTGCTGGGCGGAATTCAGCCCGAGAAAATGGCAACCGCCTTGCTTGGCACGGTTGACGACGGTCTCGTCGCCCGGTTCCTTTGGGCCTGGCCCGATCCCGCTCCTTTCCGCCGCCCTCGCCAGCTGGCTGATGTGGGCCGGTTGGCGACGATCTACCGACGGCTAGACAGCCTGGATTGGGGCCGGAACAGCGAAGGGAAGCCGACCGCCATCATTATCCCGTTCGCTCCGGAGGCTGCGGATCTGTTCGAGGTCTGGTGCCGGTCGAACAGCGAGGGCCTCGAAGATGCGGGATCGCTCTACAAGTCCTATTGCGGAAAGCTGGAGGGCGCTGTTCTCCGCCTGTCGCTCATGGCCGAGCTTGTGAACTGGGCGATCAAGGGCGGGCCCGAACCGGATTGCATCAGCGTCAAGACTCTGGGCGCGGTGGCCGAATGGGTGGATGAATACGCCAAGCCAATGGCGCAGCGCGTCTATGGCGACGCGTCCCTGCCTCCGGTCGAACGCAATGCAGCGGTCCTCGCCCGCTACATTCTCAAGACCAAGATGCAGCGGCTCAACAAGCGTGAGCTGAAACGATCGCCGCACAAGTCGCATCTGCCGACCATGCGCACCGCTCAACCAATGGATGAGGCCATCGCCTACCTCTGTGACGCGGGTTGGCTCATCGACACCGGGAGCCGCGAAGGCGGGTTGGCCGGCCGCAAGAGCGGCGACTTCCTGGTCAACCCCGCTGTATTTGGAGGCAAGTAATGGGGCGCTGGATCGATCTCGCAAACAGCCTCGGATCGGACAATGGGGGTGGGGACAATAGGGACAGTGGGGACAATAGCGGCGGAAGAGCGAATAACGTCCCTAATGTCTCTAATGTCCCGACGGCTTCCTCTCGTGATCTGTTCGCGGGATGGGACGTCGGCGTTGCGTCTCTCGATCCTGCTTGCCCCCTTGGCGGCTACGCACCTGATCGGTGGGCCAGGATCATCAACGATTGTGACCGAGTGATCGCCGACTTCGGCCAGAGCGCAGCGGCCTTGGGGTGGAGCGCCATCGATCTGTTCGGCTTCCCGCTCGGAGGCGCGGCCGGGGTCAGCCTTGGAGGTCTCGTCTGGAGAATGGACGGGGGAAGGCTGATCGCCATGGATGAGAACAGCGCGACCTACCGCTGGCCCTTTTCAGACCGGATGAGCCGCTTTGCTCGAGGCTATCTGGCGCAGTTGGGGGCCAGGTTCGTGCCGGTGTGGCAGTTGGAGGAATGATGGCTAAGCGGCCGAACAATGACGGAAGAAAACCGGATGGGACGTTTGCGCCCGGGAACAAGCTTGGTGGCAGCAAGGCGGGTTCTCGTCACCGCGTCACAAGGGCGATCGAAGCGATGCTGGAAGGCCAGCACGAGAAGCTTACGCAGCAGGCGATCGACAAGGCCCTTGAAGGCGACATGGTAGCGCTGCGGCTGTGTCTGGACCGGCTGGCGCCACCCAGGCGCGATGCACCTGTCTCGATTGCGTTGCCTGCGGTCCGTTCCGCTGCCGACGCGGTGCAAGCCTCTGCGGCGGTGCTTGCTGCCGTCGCGGAGGGAGAGGTTACACCTGACGAGGCCGGTCGCGTCATGGCATTGCTGACGGCGCATAGGAGCCTCGTCGAGACCGGCGATCTGGAAACCCGCATCGCAGCCTTGGAGGCGAAGGCATGAAGGCGTTGAGCAGGCGGCTTGCGGCGTTGGAGGTCGATCGCGGTCGGGAGCCGACGTCGCTCGATCACGTCCCTGAGGAGGCGTTGGACGAGTTGGAGCGGCTCTGCGCCAAATCCATGCTCGATTACACGGCGGCGGATGTGCGGTTCTTCCAGCGGTTTGGGTTCCTCCCGACCGTGGAGGTCGGGCCGGGCACGATCCGCGATTGGCTGAGGCCCGAAGAATTGGCCTACATGGAGACGAAGGGTGCGTAACATACACAAGCGGATCGCGGCGCTGGAAAGCCGTGGCGGTGCGGAGCGGCCGGTCCGTTGGCATCGGGTCATTGTCGATGGGCAGAGCAACGCGGACGCGCTGGCCGCGCATGAGGCTCAGCACGGCACTATCAGCCAGGACGGCGTGATCTACCGCGTCATCGTCTCGCCGCTGCACGTGAACGGCGGGAGCATTATGCAATGAGGATGGCGTCACGGATCGCCAGATTGGAGCGGCAGCAGACCGATATTCCGGCCCGGGTGCGGGCATGGTTGGGCTGGCCGGTCACCGAGGAAGAATTGGTGCAGGGTGCGCGCCGGGATCCGGATTCAGCCACCCTGCGACCGGAATTGCGCGAATGGTTGGGACTGTAGGAGGCACTATGCGAGCATTGGAAAAGCGGCTGGATGCGCTGGAGCAGGCTGGGAACACTGGGACGCCGACCGATTGGCGGTGGATCATCGCGAAGGACGCTGATGCGGTGGAGCAGGCGAAGGCGGATCATATCAGCGAGCATGGTGACATGCCTGGCGCCGGATGGATTGTTTCTTACATGGTGCCGTTGACCGGCATTTCGTCAAAGACCGAGAGGCAGATCTAGCACTGCTTTAATGACTTGAGCCTGCAGCGCGACGTTGCAGTAGGCAGATACGTCTCCTCGAGAATTGCTTATCCTGACAGAGCCTTGGATCGTGTTTTCGAACACATTTTTGATTTGGGCGCCGCCACATCCCGCGCCCCCTTTCGTGCCGCCTGCCCAGTAATCTAGTGCTGCGACCGGCGGGCGTCCGGCATCAAACACCCACCCATTCCCAGATATTTGTTCGCTCATCTGTACAGAGAACTCTGCCGTTGCGGCCCCGCCGTTATCACGGCCCGTCTTAGGAAGAATGACACCGGCAGCTAACGCGGGGGTTTCCTTTCCGCGCCGTACATTTACGGGCGGCTGACCCGTGCCGGGGAATTCACGTGGGTACGCCTCTCGTTTGAAGTATAGGCGAAGCGCTGATTGAGCGTAGGCAGAGATCGAACCAAAATCGGTGTTGGCACCCACAATAATAGGGTTCGCCGGATTCTCCCGCTCTAGTGCTATCAAGCAACCTTTTGTTTCGATTAAAAAACCTGGCCGAATGCAATCAGCGCCGAAAGTTATCTTTGCTCCCGCAATGTGCAGGCCTTCTGGGCCAATTGTGGCTCCATTTTTGTCGATGAAGTCTGGCTTGTCCCAACTCAACATGAGTTGAAAGTGGCGGGCATCCTGCTCAATAAGCCTGAGGGAGGGGCCACGACGCATGCTTTTGCAACTCAGCCATGCCTTTATTGCTTCTGGGTTTCCTTGAGTGAGCCGTGCATCATTTTTGAACCGGCCACTCAGACTTTTGAATTCGCTTCGGCTAACAGCTTCTGCCATGCTTTTCGAGCGGTTGTAATTACCCTTTATGCCTGCATAGCTGCCGCCTACTCCAGTATCACTTCCCGAACTGCGGGCTTCAGCAAATGCAGATGCGCTGACCATGTCATAACTCGCGTCGGTATTTGACACCGACTCGAACGTGCCGGCCTCATCGAGCACATCCTTACAGCTGTCAGCAAATTGAGCATGGGCGGCGGGTGCTGCATTTGCTGAAACAGCGATTGCAATCAGCGCGAGGTGGCGAGTGTATCGCATAAATCCCCCCAACGAATCGAACTGCAAATTTGCGCCAATTAAACACCTGGGGCGAAGGAAACGCCACCCTTTCTGTCCAGAAAGCGTCGGCAGCAATCACGGAGAACGCTTGCACGGACGCGTGCTCAGCACGCGGCGGCCCGCATCACCGTTGGGCTAATCGCCGCCTCATCGGCATCATCAAAGTAATTCTTTGGGATCGGAATATCGTATCGAGAGTGCTCAATCTCCTCGTGGCACCGTACCGACCACGATCCAAAATCAACGCTCCCGAGCGGGAGGGATTGCTTACCAAATTCGATAACAAGGTGTGTGCAGTCACCCCAATTTCCTCGATTGCCATCAGTCGTCCAGGTTGCTGAAGCTATATACGTTCCGTCGTTGAGCTTGGTTACGCCAACACGCAAATCTTTTATGCCGAGACACTCAACATGGCCTTCGTGCCGATAAAAAGGAATGTCAGGCCATTCCGCGATCTTTGTCTTCGCATCGATCGTTTGGAACTTGGCAATTAACCTTTCGCAAGTCGCATCTTGAACGTCTTGTTCCTTCATAACCGGAACACGTTTGTCCTCATTGTCCATGTTGGTTCTCCCTCCTTGGTGATGCATTCCAGGCCAGAATACCCCCTGTTAGGCGGCAACACCTTCACTCTTATGGACTATTTGCAGCCAGACGACGTAACTACGTTGGAGCAGCTCCTCGGGGCCGCGTCCAAATCTCTTAGCCGTCCGAGTTCATGAAGGTCCGAATGCGCGCCACGGTTTTCGACGATGGATCGCGGCCTCTGCGTAAATCCGAAACAAGGCGAGGATCGGAGGCAGCAAGCCGCCCGAACCGGCTAGCCGTCATGCCGTGCTGCCTGATCCATCGCTCAATCTCCAGCAGGATTGGCGCGGCGTAGCGACCGTCTTGAGGCTGCCGCCCTCCCTTGGGCTGCTCAGCCTCCACCGAAGGTATTGCCATGATGGCAACAGATGGCGGATGCTGAATGGCGAAGGCGTGATTGTGACGGCGGATCAGCATGGTTCGCCCTCCGCTGCGACAAGGCTCGCCAGATAGTCTTTCACCGCCTCGCGCAGGACCAGATTGCGCCGCAGCGGGCGCTCATGAAGGGCGAGGGCTTCGCGCTCCTGCTCGGTGATCCTAAGCGACCAGTGCAGGCAAACGCCCGCGCTGTTGACGGTGTAGCCGCCGCCAAGCTCGACGTAGCGCGCCAGCCAGATAGCGGGGTCAAAAGGGCGAATAGGGACGATGGGGGCAGGCGCCCCCTGGTTGATGCCAGCGATGTGCATGGGTCAGGCCCTTCCCATTAGCGCGAGCCGAGCCGTGTCATCCATGATGATGTTCATGAAATTATCGCCGCCAAACTCCTTGACCGCGATCTGCATCTTTTCGAGCAGCATTGCATTGTCGGCCACGGGAAACTCCATGACGCGATCAAGCGCGCGATCTGACATTTCCAGCAGCATTTCGCCTTCTGCTTCCCATTTCTCATGCATGGGATGGTCGTCTAGCGTTGTGCCGCACGGATGCGCTTCATAGGCGCGGCGCGAGGCCTGATATTCCGCGACGATCTGTCTCCATCCGGATTGTTGCCCTTGGGCTATCGCTGGCGCGGCGATGGCGACCGGAGTAATCAGCGCGGCCGTGAGGAATGTGCGGCGGTCGGTCATGCTGCAACCCTCCTATCCCATTCGCGAGCCACCTTGCGGCAAACCGCAAGAACCTGCGCAGGCCCGTTGGGGCGTTCCTCCAGTTCCTGTTGCAGAGCCAGCCTTGCAGCGGGGTCGCGAGCGTCGGAATAGAGGGCGATCAGTTCCTTGGTATCGAAATACTCGGCGACGGTGCCGACCTGACGGAACCAGCGGCGGCGCCAATCCTCTGCCCATTTGGTGGGGCGGGCAGAGCGCTGCGTCTGATAGCGGAGAGAAGGAAGCGCCATCATGCTTCTCCTGTGATGGAGTTGAGCAGCGGGTGGAGATCGCCCTCGTCATCCCCGAACTGGTCGATGAGCAGCCGCAGCTTGTGCGCGATGATGTCGGGATCGCGAGACGGAAAGGCGATGATGGCCTGCATGGCCTCGGTCATTCGGTCGAGGGCGTCGGATTGGGCGGGCTCTGTCTCCGCACAGCCAGATGAGAGAAACGCGTCAACTTTGGCTTGCTTAAACTCGGCCTGTGCGGCCCTCACTTCAGCGTTGTACGCATCGGCATCGAAAAATATCTCGCCGCGCTCATTTGTTGAGGTGGGCCGCAGGTAGACCTTGCGGGGCTCTAGAGGAAGCGCGGCATAGTAGCGGGCCTCGGCCTCGGAGTGGGCATCGAATGCGCAGCTATGGGCTTTAACCGCCTGATCGAAGTCAGCCAGCAGAGATACCCATCGGTCGCTGTTATTGTTGGGCGAGCAGACCAGTTCAACCGCAGCATGCGCGGCGGGCGGCGTGATGATAGCGGCGGGTAGGATCGCGAGTGCGCGCATGACAGCGCGCCGCGAAGTTGATACTTCGGACATAGCTTCGATCCCTCTTCGACAGGGTTTGCGGTTAGAGCTGTAGGAGAGTTGGCGCTTTCCTACAGCTTGCTTTCCTGATAATCAGAAAATCATATGCCGTCAATATCTGATAATCAAAAAAAGAACAGGGGCAGGCCCGCGACGGGTTCTGACCCGATGTGGGGTATTCGTTTCACGCCCGAACAGCGGGATCGAATCGAGGCGTTTGCGCAGTCGGCCCAGCTCCCGCGAGCAGAAGCAATTCGCCGTTTGGTTGAGAAGGGATTGGAGAGCGCTTAGCGCAGTTTCGAACCGGGAGAGGCAAGATGATGCACGAGTTAGTTGTTCTTGAGGGCGACAAAAAAATAGCGCTAAAGTTAGGCCCCACTCCGCATCCATCCCCGCCCTTCGTTGCTGGGCAGTTTATAGCCTGGCCCAGCAATAACAAAATGCGTGTCACTCATGTGATGACGGTGTTCTCATCTCCTCAAGGTCATGATCTCATTACGACGGTCCTTGCAGTGGACGATGGCAGCCAGGCTTTGGCCGGTGGTGAAGTTCCCTTTCCTTTCTTCTTGCCTGATGACCTTCTGTAATGAGCAAGCCTATCTCATTGACGTGGCGCTCCTTCGCCATAGTAGAACGCCATGATCTCCGCCCTTCTACTCGCTGCCGCCGTTAGCGTTGTTGACGGCGACACCCTCCGCATCAACGGTGAGCGCATCCGCCTGCTCGGCATAGACGCGCCCGAAATTCACAGTTGTCGCCATGGGAGGGTGTGCGTTCCCGGCGATGGTCAGGCCAGCAAGCGCAGCCTTCAGGCGATGATGGGCGGGAAGATCAACGTGCAGCGGGTCGGGAGCGATCGATATGGCCGCACACTAGCGCAGGTCTATGTCGGCGAGCGGAACGTCGCCTGCGAACAGATCAGGCGCGGGCAGGCTCAATACATCGCCAAGTGGGACAACAGCGGATTGCTGGCACGGGACTGCCGGTGAAGCGGGCGCTCTTCGTTTTGGAAGCGGTGCTGGTCGGGGGCGTCGTGCTGTTCAGCACGGGCATGGCCTGGCTTGCCGCAGGTAGAGCCGCGATGTCGATTGTCGCTTCCATTTTCTGATTGCACCTCACTGCTAAATGCAAGAGACATTTGATTGATGTTTCAGGGGGTTGATTATGAAACGAGCTTTGATGGCGCTTGCGCTTACATTGTGCGTCTCAGCGCAAGCGAATGCCGCCACGATATTCGGCGGGGGTAATGCTCGATGTTCCGCGCTGATCAATGCCGACGCCTTCCACGTCAATAACGGGAATATGCAGTGGTTCATTGGATTTATCACTGCGTCGGCGATCTTCGGAGAAGACATTGCCAAAAGTAAGGGCGGAACGGCGCAGATCGTAAGAAGCCTCGAAGAGCATGATGAGAATTCCCTTGTCATGATGGCGTCGAACGAGTGTCGGCTTCATCCCAATCAATATCTGTACGAAGTGGCTCAAACCTGGATTGTTCGTCTGTCGAGACCCTGAGCAATCGTCTGACGGCTACCTGTTCCGACCGCCGATTGAATGTCGGCGGTCGGGGCTCCGGATTAATTGCTAGTTTCGGAATAGAGGAGCGGCCCTCATCCCATGCTGTGCTTCAGCGCGCTGGCACGGTCATGGCCCGCTTTCACCGATTGATAGGCACGCTCGACCACCGAGCGGGATGATGGATCAAGGTCAGTTTCCTTTAGCGCGGCTTCGAACTTGCCCTTGATATAATCTTCGCCCCGCTCGACCTCCTGAACGATCGCCTTGTCATCCTTGCCGGTGAGTGCCTGCTTCAAGTCCATGAATGTCCGGTGTGCTGCGGCGAGGAAACTGCTGTCATCTTCCGGATTGCCGCCAAGCCGCCTTACCTCCGCCTGGAGAGCGGTTGCCACTTCGCTGCGTTCGCGCGCAAAGTCAGCAAACGTGGTGGAGAATTGCGTGCTTTCCGCGTCCTGCGCAGCATCCTCGAACCCCTTCATGCTATCCAGGGTCGTCTTGATCAGACTGTTGAGAGTGCTGATGGTGCCTTCGGTGCTCATTGCGATCTCCTTCTATGGAGCCGTTCCAACGGTCGCTGCAACAGAAAGGTCCGCCGCCCGTTACGCAGTCGCAAGGAGGATCCCATGATTGCTGAGTTTACTCTTGGTGACGGGAACCCGGTCACGATCAACATGGACCAGATCGATTACTTTCAGCCCTCCGATGACGGCACGCTGGTGGTTTTCGCCGACGGCCGGTAGCTTGAGCTTCTGGAGAGCTACGACGCGGTTGCCGAGGTGATAAACCCGGAGAGGCAGGCGGGTTGTTAGGGCTGGGTTGTCCCGACAGCAGGGGGTTGGCGGTAAAACTCCACCTGGAAGCGCACCGGCACCGACGTTTCAACGTGATGCAGTGCTTCGGGCGCGATCAACGCAGGCTGATCAGGCGCCGCTCTCACCACATCGGCAGAATCATGAAAAACGAGATCAATCTCACCTTCAAGAACCCGCAGCAGGCCCCACACGCCAGCCTTAGTGCTGTGAGCGTTGCGAAGACCATCGGGAAGTGACGCCTCATCGAAGATGGGTGTGACTTTGTAGGGTTGGACGTCGCTCATAGTAGCGTAGGTTCTCCGGAGATTGCAGGCTTCCTCTGGAACCATGGTGTGGCGGTATGCTCCACCCGCAACCGGTCAGCAGGATATGGACAGTCGAACTGATATAGCTCTTCTAGTGGCGCCTTAAGCCATATTTCCCAATGCTCTGGGTCGATGATGACCGGCGATCGATCATGCACCTCGGCCAGCTCGATGCAGGCCTCGGTCATGACGCCCGTGAAGACGCCTCCCCATTCATCGCTGTTGGTCCATAGCCCAGCCCAGGCAAAAATCGGCTGATCTATCACCGAGATCCATGTTTCGGTCATGCGCCCCTGCTCGCCCACGGCCTCGGCAAACCGCGCGGTTGGAATGAGGCACCGATTCTTTGGGCTGACGGCCCAGCGCTTCCAGAAAGTGCCCAGCTTGTCGAATCGGGCATTGTTCACCGGCTTGGGCTTGTTCTTCTTCGTCGGATCGCGCTTGCTGGGGAGGGCGACCGGAAAGCCCCATGTCATCTGCTCGAGGACGCGCTCACCGTCTTCAAGGCGGATCACCGTGCCTGGCTGGGCGGGATGGAATTGCAGCGGCCCCTCATTGAACCGCGCACCGCGTCTCGCGCCGAACAGGTTCAGCACCTTCTCCGTGTCGCCGCGTTCAGCCCGGTTGCACATGTCGCGATGAGATCATTCGTGTCGGCCGAGAGTCAATACCTCAGCGCTCATCGATCGTGTGGGACACGATGTCAGCCATGAAGCTGCCTCCAGTCACCTCACCTTCGGCGCGCAGGGCCTTCACATGGTGGGCGACCAGCTTGCCGACATATTCCCCGGCCTGGCGAACGTCGCGCGGGGTCACCATCCGATCGTCGGTTTCGAGGATCGCACCGATGGCGAATGACAGAACCCGCGTCACGTCTCCGGCCGAAACCAGACCGTTCTCATTTTGCGCTGCCAGCGCGCTCATCATGGGCCCAAGGACGGCCTTTACAATCCCGCGCTCCTCGGGGGTGATCGTCCTGTCGCGGTCGTCTAATTCCATTTTGTCCTCCTATCCTCGGAACCGGCTCACCGCCCGCTTCCACTCCCGTTCGTCAGGAAGGGGAAAGCGTCGGCGGGGTGGTTTGTTGCTCGTCTCCATCAACACCGGGCGAACCTTTCGGCCATATCGCTGCGAACAGGCCTTGCAGTAGAAGCGGCGCTTCGCTTCTCGAAAGTCGTCGCTCCAGCCCCTCTGCTGGAATTTCCACCAGAGTCCATGCGCCTCGAACAGGCCTTCGTTGCGGCATCGGCATTCCACTCTGACGGTGTGGTGCCAGGCCGCTGCCTCGAAGATGCACGTCGCCACTTTGATCCCATCCCGATAACGCGCCACATCACTCAACGACCCGACGCGGCGAAGGCATCGACGCGATCAAATCGCCTGAACTGACTGCCCAAGCGATCGCCAGCGCATCCAGTTCGGCGCGCGAGATATAGTCCCCCCGGCTGATCGCCTCGAACCGCTTTGCCGTCATGCCGGTGGCTTGGGCGAGCGTGACCCACGGCAGCCCTTTCTGCATCTGCCACGCGGAAAACCAATCGGTTCCTCCCCTAATCGCGTGTGCAACCGGATGATCCGGCGACCAGCGATCCAGCATACGTGGCACGGGTCGTTCTCCCTTACGTCTCGTCACAGCAGTGCCCCCTGCTCCACCGGCTGGAAGTAACGGGCGGCGCTGACAGCGTTGCGATAATGGACCGTCTGAAGGCGCTCGGCCTCGTCAAACGGGACCGGCGTCCATTCCTCGGACGGATAGACGGTTTCATAGATTACGCGCGCAGCAGCGCGCAGCGGCGCCTGATGGTGCTCAGCCACGATGTTCCTCCAGCGAGTCGTTGTTCCTCTATTGTGGAACAGAAAGGGAACGAATTGCAATATCGGGAACCAGAAGGAACTTCCGGGAACGTGTGGGCAGTCTATAGCAAATGGCCAGAATTGCTTGGTTTTGGGATACAAATGCGGTAGTATAATACCCGTCAAGGAGAGCTCTGATGCGGAACTACGTTCACAATGCCGAGGTCCGGTTTCGGGTGAATGATGCCCTGCTGGCTGCTGCTTCGGAAAAGGCACGTCGGGAAGGCATGAGCCTATCCGAGCTTCTGCGGCACGCCGTGCGCAAGGAAGTGAGGGAACCGGCATGAACGGCGCGATCGAACAGGCTGCCGCCGGGGATATCGCGGCGCACTACCATGTCTCAACCCACGCGGTTCACGCGCGCCTGGATGGCATCCCTCAGGAAATGGCCTCGCTATACGGCTCGCCCTTCGGTTGGACGGTGCTCGGAGAATATGTGTCGGCCGCAATGGGCATCGAGGGCGCCGAGCCCTTCGCCCCGACGGTACACTGAGGATGGAAGCGGCGGCGACACTGAATCCAGCAGAGCATCTGCGGCTTGCAGCCAGGGGTGATTTGGCTGCTCAGAGGGCCTTTGTTCAGATCGGGCTCGAGATGGTGCGCAACGGCAGTCTTGATCCGGTCGGCGGTTACAAAGGGGCGCTGATCTGGGCACGGATCGCAGCCGCGCACGGCTTCCCACAGGATAGGCAAGTGCTTGCCGGCTGTCTCTGCGGGCTCGCCAAGACCATCTCCGACGAAGGCGCCGAGGAGGCCGCCGCCGAGGTGATGATCGAAGCCGTAGCGATCACCGACGAGCTGGCCGACGAAGGCTGCGAGATGTCAGCCGATCTGATCAACCAATTCGTCGAGATTTTGCCGCCGCACATCGCGAGCGCGGCGAAGGTGTTCAGGGCAAGCCGCCCGCAGGTCAGGGCCGAGCAGATGGAAGAAGGGCAATAAGATGGGATTGAGCGGGGGCAGCAAATCTTATTCGGGGTCCGGCCAGCGCTGGGCTCAGCCATTCGCAAAACAGGCAGCAGGCGACGTCCAGAACGTATTCAGCGCCAATCAGGGCAACCTCGCCAAGCTGACCGACACAGTGACGGGGACCATCCCGACGGTCTCTGCGAATTTCTCGAGTTGGCAGCCGTCGGTTGCGCGCTCCCAGAACTACTTTGATGAGGCCATCGGCGGCAAATACCTGGACCCTGCCAATAATCCAGGTCTTGCCGGCATGATCGACCAGACGCGGCGCGACGTGACGGGCAACGTCAATTCGCAGTTTTCGCTCGCTGGCCGCTATGGCTCAGGTGCGCATACCGATGTGTTGGCCGACAGCCTGGCCGACGCTGAGAACGATATCCTTTACCAGAACTACGCGACCGAACGGCAGAACCAGCAGGCGGCTGCGTCGGCACCCCTCGACGCTCAGTCGCAAAGCCTTGCCCAGTTACTCCAAGCGGCCGGGATCGGGGCGGAGCTGCCTTATACGGGCACCAACAGTCTCGCCTCGTCGCTCTCTGCGCTGTTCAACGGTGGGATGCAGAAAACCAATAGCAATTTGGTGGGTGATCTCATCGGCGCGGCGGGCAAAGTCGGTGCGGCGGCGGTCGGCGCCCCATCCGATCGACGTCTGAAGGTGAACGTTGAGAAGGTGGGCGCATTCCCTGACGGTCTCGGCGTCTATGAATACGACTATATCGCGGCGCCGAATGCTGAGATCGCCCCCCACATGCCGGCAGGTCGCTTCCGTGGAGTGATGGCGGACGAGGTGGCGCAACTGCGACCTTGGGCGCTGGGGCCGAAGATCGGCGGCTTTGCCACCGTGTCCTATGGCGCGCTCTGATGGGCTTCGGCGACTATCTCGCGCAGGGCGGCTTCCATATCACTGGAGACAGGCGCGACCCCAAGAGCAGGCTGGGCCGGGCCAACCCCAATAGCTGGCACAATCAGGGCCAACTCTACGACAAGGGCTTTGGCGCCTACGATGTGCGCCCCCGCGAGGGCATGACGTTCGAACAGTTCCGCGATCAGGTGAAGGCGGACGGCTGGAACGTCCGTGAAGCCATTGACGAAGTGAACCACCCCTCGGCCCATGCAACCGGACCGCATTGGCACATGGCAGTCGACGGAAGAAAGGAAAGCGCCCCGATGGCGAACACGCTGGCCGACTTGATGAAGGGCGTCTATCCCATGGCGCAACAGGAACAGCAGGCGATGCAGCAGCAGCCGACTTCGCTAGCCTCCCTGCTGCCGATGGACACGCCATTGCAGCAGAACCGTCAGCCTGAGCAGCTTTCGCCCGTTGCGCTCCCCGACAGCATCACCGGCAAGCGTCCCCTGTGGAAGGATATCCTCGGGACCGCCTTCGACTTCATGGGGGAACTTGGCGGGCAGGGTAGCACCTACTGGCCCGGCGTGCAGGCCGACCAGCAGCAGCGGAATGAGGGGCTGGAAAAGCTACGGGAGCATATGGCGGCGGCGGCACAAAAGCAGGCCGACCGGCAGGCCACATTGCAGGACTGGATGTTCCAGCAGCAGTACAAGGCGGGGAATCCCGAGCCGTCTGCGATGGAACGGGATCTGGCGACCTGGAACAGCTGGTCGCCGGAACAGCGGGGCACATACGCGACGATGCAGGACGTGCGCAGCCCGATCGCGGTTTCTCGGCCAGATGGCAGCGTTGTTCGCGTCCCCCGTGACTTCGGGCAACCGGGCGCGGGCGGCGGCGACCTCCGCGCGGATGCGGAAGCGGCCATCGCGGCGGGGGCTAACCCGGAGACGGTTTGGGCGCGCTATCGCCAGATGGGAGGCCAGTAATGGGTGCGTTCGACGATCTCATTCCGGGCGGCGGAGCCAAGCGACCGCAGGGCGGTGGCGTCGTGCAGATCGCCGGTCCTGATCCCAAGCTGGCCGGGCAGATGCATGGGCAGGCGCTGAACAACCAGCAGACGCAGCAGGGAATCAACCGGCAAGACCAGTTGACCCCGTGGCAGATCCGCGCAGCGAAGGCGCAGGCGCTGAAAAGCGAGGCTGAACTGGCACAGGCCCACGCATCCACCGCGCTGACGCCTGACAAGCTGAAGGCTGTCCGCGTTGACGCCCTCAACAAGATCATCACCGCGCGCAGGCTGGCCAATCAGTCGCGTGACGGATGGTTCGCTACCGGCTTCCTTGCCCCGACGGCAGCGAAGATCGGCGGCACGCCCGCCCGATCGGCACAGGCGATGGCTGACACGCTCAAATCAGGCGGTGCCCTGTCGGAAATTCTCAAGATGACCGCCGCGACTGGCAAGAACCCCTTTACCCCCATGTCGAACAGCGACGTTGACCTGATCTCGCGCAATCTCGCCAACCTCGACATCGGGCAGAGCGATGCGGACTTCCAGCGTCAGGTCGGCACTTATGAAGGCGCCTATCGCCGTGCCTGGAAGGGGGCCAAAGGGAGTGACCGCGCCCTGATCGACGCTCTCAACAAGCTAGGCCTCGCGAATCCGCAGGAACGGCAGATGTTGCAGGGGGGCGCCAGGCCTGCGCCCACGCAACAGCCGCACCAGCAGCCCCGCGTCATCGACTTCAACGATCTTCCGGAGTAAGCCATGCCAGACGTCAGGCTCCCCGACGGAACCATTGTTCGCAACGTTCCTGAAGGCACGACGCGCTCTCAGCTGATGGCTCGGGTGCAGAAGGGGGCACAGCCGCAACGCGCTCGGGGAACGGGCATAGGCGCGGTCGACCAGACGCTTTCATCGGTGAATGAGTTCCTCATCGGCTTCCCGCAGGGGCTCTACAACGCCGCCGCGACGGTCACGGACCCGCTCATGCGCCTCGTTGTCGGGGATAAGCCAGTGGATCAGGCGCAGCAGCAGCGCCAGCAAGCCACGAACGCCGCCTCCCGTGCGCTCGTGAGCCGTCCGTCACCTGCCGCGCGAACGACGGGCCAGATCGCCTCGACGTTACTTCCGGCGGTGCAGGCTATTCGCGCACCCGCCGCGCTGGCCAAAGTCGCGCCTCGTGTGGCGCCCGTCGTCACTCGGGCTGTGCAGGGCGCGATCGGTGGCGCGGCAACGCGAGGGGACAACAGCAGCGGGCTTCCCGAGGCCGGCGTGGGCGCCGCCGCGAATGTTTTCCTGCCACCCCTTCTGGCCCGTGCAGCAACGTCTCGCCCGGGCATCGCCCTCGGACGAACCGTCAGGAACGCGGCTGCCCCGGTGATCAATGCCATGGGTCAGCAGATGGACAACGCTGCTGACGGCATCCTGTCGCGCGTCAATCCTGCGCTCGGTCTGGAATATAGCCCATCAGCCGCTCCCCATGCCCCGCTGATCCCGCCGATCGCGGATCCTGCTGTCCGCTCTCCGGTCACAGTCGGCGACCTCGGACGCGATGCGGCAGCACGTGCCGCTCGGTTCGAGGCGGTTGGCGTCAAGGCGCCCACGACCGGCATGGTCACACGTGACCCGAGGGCATGGCATTTCGAGCGCGAGACGGCAAAGCGTGCCGGCGTTGGCGATGAATTGCTCGGCCAGTTCCAGAATGTCGAGAGCGACCTGATCAACGCGGGCAACAGCATGATCAAGCGCCAGGGTGGCTCGATCGGCTCCGAAGCGACCGGACTATCCGTCCAGAAGGCATTGGATGCCAAGCGAGGCGAAATGCAGCAGGCCACCAGCGCGCTCTACAAGCGGGTGCGGGATGCGCGCGGCGACACTTCGGCGGGAACCTTGGGCAATCTGCGCGCGGTGCTGGATGACCCTGAGATGATGGACAACCCCGTCTTCGATCAGATGAGGGAGGGGATCAACCGTCGCCTCCAGCGGTTCGGCATGGCTGGGACAAGCGGGTTGCTGCGGAATGACGCGGTTGCATCGCTCTCTCAAGCCGAGGAACTGCGCAAGATGATCGGGAATCTCGGGGCTTCCACCGAGCCAGCCGTCAAATATATGCGCGGTCGCCTGATCGATGCACTTGACGATGACGTGGTTGACGCCGTGGGGGATGACGCATTCAAGGCCGCTCGCGCTTCGGCCAAGGCTCGCTTCGACGAGTTCAGCAAGACCTTCGCGGGCAAGATCGCAGACGAAGGTATCCCTGCTGAGCGGCTGACGCAGCGCCTCTTCGGCGCCACCAGCTTGGCTGATCTGCGTGCGCTCAAGCAGTCGCTGGGCACCGGCACGGCCGAGCAGCAGGCGAGGGGAGCGGAAGCGCTATCCAACCTCCGAGCGCAGGCTCTCGACGATCTGTTCGGCAGCGTCGTTTCGCCCGACAACAAGCTCAACGGCACCGCCCTCTTCAACAGGTTCGAGAAGGCGGCCGACAAGTACCGTGAGCTGCTAGATCCGGCGGAATACAAAACGCTGCGCCGGATCGCCATGGCCGCCCGCGATGCGACGGCGGAGGTGCCCTTCTCGGCCGTCAACAACAGCAATACCGCATCTGCGGCGGCCAACCTCTTCACCAGCCAGCCCGAGAAGGACCGCAGCGGCCTCATGGGCCTCTTTGCCAAGCACCTGGGCGGCTACGCGGTCGGTGGTCCCGCTGCCAATGTCGGCATCATGGTGGCCGATGAAGCCCTCAAACGCCGGGCCAGCAGTCAGGCGGCGGATGCGCTGGCCCGACAGGTGCAGATGGCCCGCAGTCCCGCCGCAGCGGCGCAGGGGGCGGCAGACGCCCGTAA
>Ga0307412_10000542_pt1 | contig 22462 bp, 23 predicted proteins | sample DK1Cmetagenome_3_FD_203823 | JGI IMG/M metagenome (GOLD analysis project Ga0307412, IMG submission 203823) | Maize rhizosphere microbial communities from greenhouse at UC Davis, California, United States - DK15-C-1 | ecosystem: Host-associated > Plants > Roots > Rhizosphere > Soil | place: USA...
CGCCCGGCGCTCCTCGGTTCCACAAGTCGCCACGAGGGTGGCGCCCGGCAGCTCCCCCCGCCGCACATGGCGAGTGCGAGGGCGAAGCCGAGCCGGCACACCGCCTACGCTCTAATACGCGAAGAACCAAAAAGAAGCCGCCCTTGAGGCGGCCTCATCGTTTCTCAGCGTCCTGCGCCTCGTATGCGGACATCGCCGCTGAACGACTCGACGTGGATGAAGGCGTCGCCACCGCCGACGGTGGTCTTCAGTTCCTTGCCCGGGCCATCGTCGCCACGCGAGGGGTTGCCCCAGTCGCTGCGCAGGTCGCCGCTGAAGGTGGAGGCCTCGAGCCGGGCCGACGCGTCGGCTGGCAGTTGCAGTTGCACGTCGCCGCTCATGGAATCGACGTCGAGCTTGCCACCGCGCGCGGGAGCGCCGTTGACCTGGGTATCGCCGGACACCGTGCTGAAACTGGCTTCCTTCCAGGGGCCGCCGCCGATGGTCATGCGGCCGGAAACCGTCTGGGCCTCGATCTTGTCGCCGATGTTCGGCGCCGTGATGTCACCGGAGACGGTCTGCAATTCGGCTTCCCCGGCACGGCCGGCGAGGTCGATCGTGCCGCTGACCGTCTGCATGCTGACGCGGGGCGAGCGCAAGTTCGCGCGGATGCGTCCGCTGACCGATTCGACGTCGATCTTGCCGCCATCCAGGCCGTCGATGCTGACCGGCGCGCTGACCACGTTGATGTTGACTTCGACGGCCCGGGGCACGCGCACGTTGAGGATGGTCGGCTGCATGCTCGAGTCGTTGCCCCAACTGAACCAGTTGCCCTTCTTCTCGTCGCCTTCGACGCGGATCTCCACATTGTGGTCGTCGCCTTCCAGTTCGAGAGGACGGGCGCCGTCGCCGAGGCTGCCGGAGACCTGCACCTGGTTCTTGTCCCAGGCGGTGACGGTGACTTCGCCCTTGACGTTTTCGATGCTGATCTTCGCGTTGGGGCGGATGTCTTTCGACAGGTTGATCGGCGTCGAGGCAAAGGCCTCGCCGATCGAGAGCGCCAGCAGCAGGGGGGTGAGGTAGAGCATTTTCATGGGTAGTGTCCTGGCTGTTCGCGTTTAGCCGGCTTGCTTTTCGAGGTTGCGCAGACGGTCGCGCTGGCGTTCGGTGCGTAGCAGCAGGCGCTGCAACGCGGCTGAATCGGGGGAATCCTGCATGGCCTGCGTCAGCTCCATGCGCGCGGCGTCGAGTTCGACCGCCGCGCCGGAAAGGCGTGGATCGGACGGCTTCCAGGCGGGCGCGGCAGCTATGCCGGCACGGTCGGTGGGTGATACCAGGTGCAGGCCCAGGCCGCCGCCGAGGACGGCGACACCGGCGATAGCCGCGGCCATCAGCCAGGGGCGAGCCCGGCGATGTCGTATCGCGGAAGCACCCTGTGACTCGTCGAGACGGGCTTCGATACCGACCCACAGGTCGCGATGGGGCACGACAGGGCGGTTGAGGGAGCGCATCTGGCGCAGGTAGTCGAGTTCGTTCATGGTTTATCTCCCAGCGCACGGCGGAGCAGTCCGCGCGCACGGTGCAACTGTGCTTTCGAGGAGCCCACCGCCATCGAAAGCTCGATGGCGATCTCCTCGTGTTTCCAACCTTCCACGTCGTGCAGCACGAGGACGGCACGGGCCCGCGGCGGCAAGCACGCGATGGCCTTTTCCAGTTCGCCGCGCTCGAAGGCGCGGACGGGATTGTCGATGTCGGTGATCTCCGGCAGGTGCTCGTCGTCGACGATGCTGACCGGGTCGGCGTTGCGGGCGCGTATGGACATCAGCGCCACGTTGACCGCCAGACGGTAGACCCACGTACCGAAGGCACTTTCGAAACGGAAACCGTCGAGCTTCTGCCAGGCGCGGATGAAGGCTTCCTGGGTCAGGTCCTCCGCACGCGCATGATCGAAGCCCGCCAGGCGCAGCACCGCACCGTACACGCGGTCGGCGTGGCGCCGGTAAAGGGCTTCGAAGGCCTTGCGGTCGCCGGCCACGGCCGCGCGCACGGTGTCGTCGTCCGACGAGGCGGCGGGCAGCTCAGGCTGCATGAAGGACGTGGCGGCGATGCATAGGGCGTTCATCTTGCCAGCTTGGATGCGGGCAAGGGGGAAACGGTTTAAGCAAGGAGGGCTGGTCCGCCAAGAAGGAGGGGGCCCGACTTTTGTGGGAGCCGCTTCAGCGGCGATGGGTGCTTGCTGTTACCGGCCCGCTGCCGCGGGATCGCCGACAAGTCGGCTCCCACCAGAGCGGGTTTCCGCAAGGATGGGGCTGTTGTGGGAGCCGCTTCAGCGGCGATGCGGCCCGCCCCGAGGCCGGGGCGGGCCGCAAGACCCACAGTCAGCTCAGGCCACGTGCGCCGCGCGCTTCCCCGCGTACGCGGCATCGAGCGCCTTGCTTACACGCTCACGCTCGGCCTTCAACCGCTCCGGCATGCGTTCGCCGAAACCGTCGAGGTACAGGCCGATGGCGCGCAGTTCTTCCTGCCAGCCCGCGACATCGACGCGGAGCAGTTCCTCCAGCGTGCCCGGCGTCAGGGACAGGCCATCGGTATGCAGTTCGCCCTTGGCGGGCACGGTGCCGATCGGTGTGTCCACGCCCTTGGCCAAGCCTTCGACGCGCTGGATCATCCAGTCGAGCACCCGCAGGTTCTCGCCGTAGCCCGGCCACATGAAGCGGCCGTCGGCATCCTTGCGGAACCAGTTCACGTGGAAGATGCGCGGCAGCTTCGCACCCGGCTTGTCGAACGACAGCCAGTGGGCGAAGTAGTCGGCGAAGTTGTAGCCGCAGAACGGCTTCATCGCCATGGAATCGCGACGAAGCACACCGACGGCTCCGGTCGCGGCGGCGGTGGTTTCCGACCCCATGGCCGCGCCCACGAGCACGCCGTGCGCCCAATCCTTCGCTTCGAACACCAGGGGCACCAAGGAGGGACGACGTCCACCGAAGACGATCGCGGAGATTGGCACGCCGGCGGCATCTTCCGATTCCGGCGCCCAGCTCGGGCATTGCTTCGCGCTCACGGTGAAGCGCGAATTCGGATGCGCGGCCGGACCGTTGGCCGTGTCATAGGGACGGCCCTGCCAGTCCGTTACCGGCTCACCTTCGCCAAGACCTTCCCACCAGGGACGGTTGTCGGCGGTCAACGCCACGTTGGTGAAGATCGCATCGTGGCCGAGCGTTTCCAGCGCGGTGGGATTGGTGCTCGCGCTGGTACCGGGGGCCACGCCGAAATAGCCGGCTTCGGGATTGATCGCCCACAGGCGTCCATCCTTTCCTGGGGTCATCCAGCAGATGTCGTCGCCGACCGTCCAGACTTTCCAGCCCGCCTTGCGGTAGCCCTCGGTGGGGATGAGCATGGCGAGGTTGGTCTTGCCGCATGCCGAAGGGAAGGCGGCGGCGATGTAATGTTTTTCGCCCTTGGGATTCTCGATGCCGACGATGAGCATGTGCTCGGCGAGCCATCCTTCGCGACGCGCCTGGTAACTCGCGATGCGCAGGGCGTGGCATTTCTTGCCGAGCAGCGCATTGCCACCGTAGCCCGAGCCGATCGACTTGATCGAGAGTTCCTCGGGGAAATGCATGATGAAACGGCGTTCCGGGTCGAGGTCGCCCGTGGAGTGCAAGCCTTTCACGAACTGGCCTTCGCGCTCGATACGGGCGAGCGCCGGCGAGCCCATGCGCGTCATGATGCGCATGTTGGCGACCACGTAGGGGCTATCGGTGATCTCTACGCCGCAGCGCGCGAGCGGCGAATCGATCGGACCCATGCAATACGGGATCACGTACATCGTGCGGCCGCGCATGGCACCGGCGAAGAGGGCATCGATCTTCGCGTGCGCGTCGGCGGGTGCCATCCAGTGATTGTTCGGGCCGGCGTCTTCCTCGTCGGGCGTGCACACGAAGGTCAGGTGTTCCACGCGCGCGACATCCGAAGGGTGCGAGCGATGCAGGTAGCTGCGGGGGTTGCTCTCCGCCTTGAGCGGGAGGAGGTCGCCACTGGCTAGCATCGTCTGGACGAGTTCGGCGTACTCCGCTTCCGAGCCATCGCACCAGCGAACGGAGGCGGGCTCCGTCAACGCGGCGACCTCGTCGACCCATCGATTCAATGCTTCCAGTGAACTGCCGTGCGATCGCATCCTTGGTGGTCTCCAGTTAAACGCAAGCGGAGACAGTAGTTTGCGTTGCCTGGTATTGGCAAGGCACGGCGCAGCAAAAGCGCCCGTGCCATTCAGGATCAATCGGTGGATCGCGCCGGAGTGAGCGTGGCGATCATGTGTTCGACGTAGGCGTCGAATTCCTCGTGGCTGAGGCGGGGCAGGCCGAGGGTGAAGTTCAACTGCAGGAACCCGACGTACGCCGCATAGGTGAGGCGTGCGCGATGCAGGGCGACGACCGGCTCGAGGCCCGCTTCCTGGTAGAGCCGCGTGAGGAATTCCATGCGCCGCTGCGAGACGCGCGACATCACCGGCACCACCTGCGGATGGTCGAGTGCCTTGAGCAAGGCGGCATACACGCGATGCGGCTGCAATTCGTGCGCGACGCGGCGGAACAGTTCCGGGAAGCGCTTCAGGGGATCGGGGATACGTTCGATTTCCGCCAGCACCTCGCGTTCGCCATACTCTTCCCAGCGTTCGAGCGATGCCTGGAGCAGGGCTTCGCGGGTGCGGAAGTGCCAGTAGAAGCTACCCTTGGTGACGCCGAGGCGCCGCGCCAGGGCTTCGACCGCGAGGGCACCGACACCTTGCTCGGCGATGAGGGCTAGGGCGCCGTCTTCCCAATCTTCGGCGGAGAGGCGGACTCGTTCGTTCTTGGCACCGTCGTTCATCGACGCATGGTAGCGGAGACGCGGCGGTTTGCAATTGGGAGGGCCTCCGCATGTTGCATAAGACCTTGACTTGCCAGCCGTTACATGACCGTACGCTGGCGTATTGACGCACCCCGCCCTGGGTTACATACTCAACCGTATGGTAGCCATCCCGTCCCCCGTCCATTCGGCTCGCGCCAGCCTCGTTTCGTTCGACGGCATCGCGCTGGCCACCCAGCACTGGCGTGGCCAGCGTTCGCCGTCGCTGTTGTTCGCGCACGGTTTCGGCCAGACCCGCCATGCGTGGAACGGCGCGGCGCGTGCGTTGGCCGCACAAGGATTCGATGCCACCACGTTCGATGCGCGCGGCCATGGCGAGAGCGAACGCGTGCCACGTGGCGACTACCACATGGAGCAGTTCGTGGCCGACCTGCTCGCGGTAGCGGCCAGCACCCCATCGGCGGATGGCCGCGCGCCGGTGCTGGTCGGCGCCTCCATGGGTGGCCTGCTCGGCTTGCTGGCCGCGGGCGAGGCGGAGGAGGGCAAGGAGCCCTTCTCCGCGCTGGTCCTGGTCGACATCACGCCACGGTGGGAAACCGCCGGCGTGGAACGTATCCTCGGTTTCATGCGCGCGCATCCGAACGGTTTCGCGGATTACGACGAGGCGGCCTCGGCGATCGAGGCGTACCTGCCGCACCGTCGCGAACGCAAGACGGAGGCGCAGCTGAAACCCTTGCTTCGCCAGGACCACGATGGGCGCCTGCGCTGGCATTGGGACCCCGCCCTCCTCGACGGTCCGATCCAGCAGAGCGAGCGTTACCAGCCGCGGCTGTTCGCGGCCGCGGCGCAGGTGCAGGTGCCCGTGTTATTGCTGTCCGGCGCACGCAGCGACGTGGTGTCCAGCCATACCGTCGACGAATTCCTCCGCCTCGTGCCGCACGCGCGCCACGTGGCCTTGCCCGACGCCACGCACATGGTGGCGGGCGACGCGAACGACGCGTTCACCCGCGAGATCGCGACGTTCCTCGAAACCCTTTGATCCAACCGTTTCACGAAAAACGCGTAGCAACGACCCGACTGTGACGAGGTGATACCGATGTCTGCGATCCTAGTTGTGCTGGCGGCGCTCATCGCCTCCGGTGCCTGTGCCTACCACCGCACGTCCCTGAAGACGTGGGCCGTCGCGACGGCGGCGACGATCGTCGTCGTGGGCTTCCTCGCCGGCGCGCCGGCGACCACCATCGTGCTGCTCATCCTGCTCGCGGTCGTGGCGCTGCCACTGCTGATGGTCGACTTCCGCCGGAAGAAGATCAGCGCGCCGCTGCTGTCGATGTTCGCCAAGGTGACGCCGAAGCTTTCCGATACCGAACAGACCGCGTTGGAGGCCGGCACGGTCGGCTTCGAGGGTGAGCTGTTCTCGGGCAAGCCGGACTGGTCGCAGCTGCTTCGCCAGCCGAAGCCCGAGCTCTCGGTCGAAGAGCAGGCCTTCCTCGATGGCCCCGTCGAAGAACTCTGCGGCATGATCGACGACTGGCAGATCACCCATGAACTGGCCGACCTGCCGCCGAACGTCTGGGAGTTCATCAAGAAGAACAAGTTCTTCGGCATGATCATCCCGAAGAGCTACGGCGGTCTCGGCTTCTCGGCGCTGGCCCATTCGGCGGTGCTGCAGAAACTGTCCAGCATGTCGCAGACACTGGCTTCCACCGTCGCCGTGCCGAACTCGCTCGGACCAGGCGAACTGCTGATGCACTACGGCAGCGACGAGCAGAAGAACCACTTCCTGCCGCGACTGGCGGATGGGCGTGAAATCCCCTGCTTCGCGTTGACGGGCCCGTACGCCGGCTCGGACGCCACGTCGATTCCCGATTTCGGCATCGTCACCAAGGGCATGTGGAACGGCGAGGAAACGGTCGGTATCCGCCTGACGTTCGACAAGCGCTACATCACGCTGGCACCGGTCGCCACGATCGTCGGCCTGGCGTTCCGCATGTACGACCCGGACAAGCTGCTCGGCGACAAGGAAGACCTGGGCATCACCCTGGCCCTGCTTCCGCGCGAGACGCCGGGGATGCAGATCGGCCGCCGGCACTTCCCGCTCAACACGCCGTTCCAGAACGGCCCGGTCCACGCCAAGGACATGTTCGTGCCGTTGTCCGTGCTGATCGGTGGTCCGCACATGGCTGGCCAGGGCTGGCGCATGCTGGTGGAGTGCCTCTCGGTCGGCCGCGCCATCTCGCTGCCGTCGAACGCCACCGGCGCGTCGCGCATGGCGGTGGCCGCCACGGGCGCCTATGCGCGCATGCGCAAGCAGTTCGGCCTGGCCATCGGCCGCTTCGAGGGCGTGGAGGAAGCGCTGGCCCGCATCGGCGGCCTCACCTATGCCACCCAGGCGTTGTCGCGCGCCACGGCCGCGGCGGTCGACCGCGGCGAGAAGCCGGCGGTGCCTTCGGCCATCGCCAAGTACCACGCCACGGAATGGTGCCGCCAGATCGCGTCGGACGCGATGGACATCCATGGCGGCAAGGGCGTGATCCTGGGCCCCAAGAACTACATGGGGCGCGGCTGGCAGAGCGTGCCCATCGCCATCACGGTGGAAGGCGCGAACATCATGACGCGCAGCCTGATGATCTTCGGCCAGGGCGCGATCCGCTGCCATCCTTACGTGTTGAAGGAAATGCAGGCGCTGAACATCGCCGACTACCGCGAGCGCCTCACCACCTTCGACAAGGCGTTGTTCGGCCACATCGGCTTCGGCTTCTCCAACGCGGTGCGCAGCTTCGTCCTCGGCATCACCGCGGCGAAGATCGGCGATACCGCCGGCGATGCCTACACCCGCCGCTTCTACCGCAAGCTCAACCGCTACTCCGCGGCGTTGGCGCTCTGCGCGGACGTTTCCATGGGCGTTCTCGGCGGCAAGCTGAAGTTCAAGGAGAAGCTGTCGGCCCGTCTTGGCGACACGCTTTCCTACCTGTATATCGCCAGCGCGATGCTCAAGCGCTACGAAGACACCGGCCGTCCCGAAGCCGACCGTCCGCTGCTGGCCTGGGCGTTCCATGAGTGCGTGTGGAAGATGCAGATGGCGCTGGATGGCGTGATCCGTAACTTCCCGGTCCGTCCGGTGGCCTGGCTGCTGCGCGCCCTGGTGTTCCCGTTCGGCCGTCGCGAAGTGCCGCCGTCTGACCGCCTGGGCCGTCGTGTCGCCGCGCTGATCACGGCACCGAACGAAGCCCGCGACCGCCTCACCACATGGAGCTACCTCACCCCGACGGCGAACAACACGGTGGGCCGCATGAACGCGATCCTGCCGGACGTCATCGCGGCGGAGCCGGTGGAGCGCAAGTTCCTCAAGGCGTTCAAGGGCGGCCAGCTGCGCTCGCATACGTACAACGAGCAACTGGCGGAAGCCGAGAAGCTCGGCGCCATCACGCCTGCCGAGCGCGAGCTGCTGCAGCGCGTCCGCGATGGCGTCGCCGAGTTTATCTCGGTGGACGATTTCGACAGCGAGGAACTGCGGGCGAACGTCGTGCGCAACGCCGAAGCGATGAAGCCGGTACGCGCGGCGTAATCGAGCGCATCGTTGGAAATGAAAAGGCCGCGAGCGATCGCGGCCTTTTTTATTGTTTGGTGGGAGCCGACCCTTTTGCCTGGTGGGGGCCAGACCTTTTGCATGGTGGGAGCCGGCTTTGCCGGCGATCCCGCGGCAGCGGGCCAGGTTGCGGCGAGCACCCATCGCCGCTGAAGCGGCTTCCCACCCAATGGCTTCCCATCAACCGGCTTCCCATCTGTTGGCTTCCCAAATGGGTTTCGCTATCAGGTTTCGGCGCAGCCGTCCTGCAAGGCCACGACTTCCAGCAGCCGTTCCTCCACTTCGTCGCGCGAATGCGCACGGAACAGACGAGGCGCCGCGCGACGGAGAGCGCCGCAGTCGAGCTGGGTGAGGCGGTCGCGCACTTGCAGCAGCTGGCCCGGATGCATGCTGAATTCCTCCAGGCCCATGGCCAGGAGCAGCGCGGTGAACTGGGTATCCCCGGCGATTTCACCGCACAGGCTCACCGGCTTCTTCGCCCGGCGCGCGCTGGCGATCACGTGGGCGATCAGGCGCAGGAACGCGGGTTGCAGTGGATCGTAGATGCCTTCGAGCGCATCGTTGTTGCGGTCGGCGGCGAGCACGTACTGGGCGAGGTCGTTCGTGCCGATGGCGAGGAAGTCGGCTTTCTCCAGGATCGAGGTGACCCCGATCGCGGCGGCCGGTACTTCGATCATGGCGCCGACGTCGAGTCGCTCCGGCAATTCCTGGCCAGCCCTCGCCAGGTCTTCGCGCGCCTTCTTGATCAGGCGGCGCACCTCGGTCATTTCGCCGAGGTGGGTGATCATCGGCACCAGGATGCGCACCGGCCCGTAGCAGGCCGCGCGCAGGATGGCGCGCAACTGCACGCTGAAGATGTCCGGATAGCGCAGGGAGAGGCGAACGCCACGGACGCCCAGCGCGGGATTGTCCTCGCCACGGATGGCCAGCCCGGCGGCGTCCGCCTTGTCGGCGCCGAGGTCGAGCGTGCGGATGGTGACGGGAAGCCCGCCCATGCCGAGCACGACATCCCGGTAGGCGGCGAACTGCTCGTCTTCGGAGGGCAGGCCGCGCTGGCGCAGGAACAGGAATTCCGAACGGTAGAGGCCGATGCCATCCGCTCCACGCGAGCGGGCGAGGTTCACGTCGCCGGCCAGTTCCGCGTTTGCGAAGAGACGTACATGGGCGCCGTCTTTCGTGAGCGTGGGCGCCGTCGCCAGTGCGGCGAGCCGACGGCCCTCGGCGGCCGCCTGCCGTTGCCATTGGCGATAACGCGCGAGGTCTTGCGCGGTAGGGTGGACGATGACCTCGCCATGCTCGGCGTCGATGAGCACGAGGTCGTCGTCGTTGACGGTCGCAAGGGCGTCGCGGGTGCCCACCAGCATCGGCAGGTTGAAGCTGCGCGCGAGGATCGCGCTGTGGGAATAGATGCTTCCCGCGCTGGCGATGACACCGAGCATGCCTTGCCCGGCCATCGCGGCCATGTCGGCCGGTGCGATGGTGTCGCTGACGACGATCTCGCCGACGCGGGCGGCGAGTTTGCGTTCTTCACGGCTGGACTGCTGGTTGAGCGCGGACATGACGCGGCCGATGACCTGGTCGATGTCCTCGCCACGGCTCTTGAGGTAGGGGTCGTTCATCGCATCGAACACCGCCGCGAGGCGGTCGCGTTGCATCTTCAGCGCGGCACTGGCGGTGTAATGGCCGACGGTGACGAGTTCGTCGAGGCCACGGAGCAGTTCCTCGTCGTCGAGCAGCAGGCTGTGCGCATCGATGAAGTCGCCGACTTCACGGGCAAGGGCGCCGTGAAGCTTGCCGCGTAACTCGTGGAGTTCCGTACGGGCGGTGTCGAGGGCCTGGTGCAGGCGTTCGATCTCGGGCCCGATCTCCTTGTCCTCGAGCATCCGCATGTCCACGGCGAGGATGTTCGGCTGGACCAGGCGCGCCCGGCCGAGGGCCATGCCCCGCGCGGCCGGCGTGCCGGTCAACACGATTCTCATGCGGCCCTCGTTCTGCGCACGTGGTTCATGCTTCAGGCACCCTCGTCGAACTTGCGGTCGAACAGGTCGATGACGGCGGCGAGGGCGGCTTCTTCGTCCGCACCCTCGGCACGCACCGTCAGCGCCGTGCCCATGCCGGCGGCCAGCATCATGACGCCCATGATGCTTTGCGCGTTCACTTCGCGCCCCTTGCTGACGAGCCAGACCGTCGACTTGAAACCTGAAACCAGCTGGACGAGCTTGGCTGATGCGCGCGCGTGCAGGCCCAGCCGGTTGGATACCACGATGTCTCGTTCAAGCATGGTCGATGAAGATCCCTCCGCGGCCACCGCTGGCCGCGATCTCGGCCAGTTCGGGCAACGATTTTTCCGAATAATTGAGAACCCGCAGCAGCATGGGCAGGTTGAGGCCCGAGACACAGCGAAGGTGGACGCCGAGTTCGCCCAGGGACAGGCCGATATTGCAGGGAGTGGCGCCGTAGAGATCGGCCAGGACGAGCACGCCCTCGCCGTGGTCGAGGTCGCGGGCGTGCTTGGCGGTGAGCGTGCGCATGACGTCGGGGTCCGCGCTGGGCGGCACCTCGACGGCGTCGATGTCCAGCGGCAGCTTGGGCATGACGTGCCGCGCCGCCGAGATCAGCGCCTTGCCGACGGCTTCGTGGGTCATGAGGAGGACGCCGACGCTCATCGCCCGGTGTCTCGTGATGGCTTGGGCTGGGTCATGGTCACTCGAGCTCGCGATGGAAAGTCAGTACGTTGCCGCGTTCCGAGCGGAAATGCTGGGCCAGTTTCTCCACCAGGTAGACCGAGCGATGACGACCGCCGGTACAGCCGATGGAAACCGTGACATAGCTTCTGTCTTCGCCCTCGAAGCGCGGCAACCAGGTGTCGAGCCAGCGGGCGACGTCGGCATAGTATTCGCCTACCAGGGGGTTCGCGTCGAGGAATTCCCGGACCGGGAGGTCCTTGCCCGAGAAGGGACGCAGCCGCGGGTCCCAGTGGGGGTTGGGCAGGCAGCGCGCATCGAAGACGAAATCGGCATCGGAAGGGAGCCCGCGCCGGTAGGCGAAGGACTCGAACAGCAGCGTCGTGCCGTCGGAGGCGGCGGCGTAGCCGGTGGCGAAGAGGCGGCGCAGCTGGTGCACGTTCAGGTCGCTGGAGTCGATGACCTTCTCGGCGATCGAGACCAGCGGGCGAAGCAGCTTGCGTTCCTGGGCGATGGAATCGGCCAGCGACAGCTTCTCGGCCGCCAACGGATGGCGCCGGCGCGTCTCGGAATAGCGCTTGATGAGGACATCGTCGCGGCTGTCGAGGAAGATCAGGTGCACGTGCACGCCGGCCGAGGACAGCTCCGACAGGACGTGCGGCATGCGCGAGAGATCGATACGGCGGTTGCGCACGTCCACGCCCACGGCGATGCGCTTGCGCGGCCCGTGCTCGCCCTGGCTCACGGCGGCGACCAGCTGCGGGATCAGCTCCGCCGGCATGTTGTCGACGCAATAGAACTCGAGGTCCTCCAGCGCGCGCAGCGCGACGGTCTTGCCGCCACCGGACATGCCGGTCAGCACCACCAGGTGGATGGCATCGGGCTCGACGATGGGGCTCATGACTTCGTCGCTCACGGGGTCACCACGGGGAGAAACGGCGCATCTGGTGCGCCTGACGGTCGATGAAGGTCTGCGCGGGGTCGATGCCCTTGGCCTTCAGCACGTGGTTGCGCACCGCGGCCTCGACCAGCACCGCCAGGTTGCGGCCCGGCGCGACGGGAATGGTGATCTTGGGCACGTCGACGTCGAGTACGTTGCGCCGGCTGACATCGCCGGTGAGGCGGGTCATGGCGTCGGTTTCCTCGCCCTCGCGCAGCGGCTTGAGGTGGATGACCAGGCGCAGGTACTTGGACGGTTTCACCGCGGTATGGCCGAACATCTCGCGGATGTTCAGCACGCCCAGGCCGCGCACCTCCAGGAGGTCCTGCAGCAGTTCAGGGCAGGCGCCGTCGATGACATCGGGGGCGATGAGGGTGAATTCGGTGGCGTCGTCGGCCACCAGGCGGTGACCGCGGCTGATCAGTTCCAGGGCCAGTTCGCTCTTGCCCGAGGCAGGCTCGCCGGTGATCAGCACGCCGATGGAGAACACTTCCAGGAACACGCCGTGCAGGGTGACCCGCGGCGCCAGGGTGCGGGCCAGGTGGTATTGCAGGTAGGTGAGCAATTCATGGCCGCGCTTGGTGCTCTGCCACAGCGGCGTGTCCGTTTCCTCGGCGACTTCGCGCAGGTCGGCGGGGATGGACTGTTCCTTGGTGACGATCAGGGCGGCGGGCTGGTAGGCGGCGATCTTGTGGATGACTTCCCAACGCTGGCGCGAGTCGAGCCCGTCGAGGAAATTGAGTTCCTCCGTGCCGATGATCTGCACCTTGTTGGGGTAGATCACGTTGAGATAACCGACCAGGGAGGGCCGGCGGCTCTGCTTGGTATTGGGCTCGAGCACGCGCGATTCGCCGCGCATGCCGGCGGCCCAGCGCAGGGCCATGCGCTCGTGTACCCCGTCGAAGAGTTGTCTGGCGGTAAGCCGGTCCACGCTTGGTCCCTTCAAAGAGAAAAGCCGGCCCGCGGGGCGGGCCGGCTTGCTTATATTGTGCCACAAGGGTGGAAAGCGGCCCGGCCAGGAGGGGTTTGTAGCGCCCTGTAAGGGGGTGGGAAGCGGCCTGGGCCGCGATGGGGGCTGCGGCAAGCCTTTTCGCGCGCCAGCGCGCTTCCCACCGGCGAGCTTCCCACCCGGAGCCTTGTCAGCTGCTGCTGGCGACGCGGCCGTCGCGGACCTCGTGGTTGTGGTGGTCCTTCAGCTTTTCCTTGTGTTTCTTCAGCTGGTCGGCCAGCTTGGCGATCATCGCGTCGATCGCGGTGTACATCGTGTCGTTCTTGTTGTCGTCCTCGAGGCGGGCGATGCCGTCGGCGTGCAGGCGGGTGCCCGCGCAGTGCAGGGTGCCACCGGCCTTGTGCTCGTTCTTGTCGACGGAAAGGACCACGTCAAGGGCTTTGATGTTGTCGAAAAGGCGTTCGAAGCGGCCGACTTGCTGTTCCACGCGCTCACGCAGGGCGGGGGTGATATGGATGTGCTGGCCGCTGATCTGGATTTGCATTGACGCCTCCTTCTTGCTGAGGGTGCCGCCTTGTGGCGACGAGATCGGAACGGCGAGGTACCGTTCCTCTAGCCTTGAACCTATGGGACCGTAGACCTCCGGTGGGGTTCCGTGCGCATCAACTGGCGCGGACGCGTTCGCTGGAACTGGGGATACGCATGGCCTCGCGGTACTTGGCCACCGTACGTCGCGCTACCTGAATACCGCGTCGATGCAGTTCCTCCGCCAGGGCCTGGTCGGACAGGGGCCGGCGCGCGTCCTCGGCCGTGATGAGCTTGCGCAGCATGGCCTGGATCGCGGTGGCGGACGCGGTGCCGCCATCCTCGGTGGCCACGCCGCTGGAGAAGAAATGTTTCAGTTCGAAGGTGCCGCGCGGCGTATGCATGTATTTGCGCGTGGTCACCCGGGAGATCGTGGACTCGTGCATGCCCACTTCCTCGGCCACTTCGCGCAACACCAGCGGGTGCATGGCCTCGGGGCCATAGTCGAGGAACGCGCTTTGCCGGCGGACGATCACATCGGCCACCTTCTGCAAGGTCTCGGCCCTGGACTGCAGGCTCTTGAGCAGCCAGCGCGCTTCCTGCAGCTGGCCTTTCATCCAGGTGGCGTCGTCGCCACGGGCGCGCGCGATGAGGTTGCAATAGTGCTGGTTGAGACCCAGCCGGGGCTGGGAGTCGGGATTGAGGCTGACCTGCCAGCGCCCGTTCTCGCGCCGGGCATAGACGTCGGGCGCCACGTATTCCACGGGCGTGGCATCCAGCGCGGCGCCGGGGCGGGGGTCGAGGCTGCGTATGAGGCCCGCCGCGGCGGCCACGTGGGCCTCGGGCGCCTTGAGCCGGCGGGCGATCTTGGCGGCGTCGTTGCGTGCCAGCAGCTCCAGTTCCTCGTTCACGATGCGGATCGCGAGTTCGCGATGCGGCGTGTCGAGCGAGAACTGGGAAAGCTGGCAGAACAGGCAGTCGCGCAGGTCGAGGCTGGCGATGCCGGTGGGGTCGAAGCGTTGCACGCGCTGGCGCACGGCCTCGATCTCCGCCGCGGTCGCATGCAATTCGTTGGGCAAGGCGGCTTCCACCGCTTCCACGCCATCGCGCAGGTAACCGTCCTCGTCGAGCGCGTGGATGATCGCGGTGGCGATGGCATGGTCGCGCGGCGAGAACTGCGACAGGTTGAGCTGCCACTCCAGGTGCTGCTGGAGGCTTTCCGGCGCGGCGTTCTGTGGCTCGAAGCCGTCTTCGTCGAGACTGCCACTGCGGGACGACGCACCGGCATAGTCGCCGGCATCGCCGTGGAACCGGTCGTCGTCCCATTCCGGAGCGAGTTCCTCGGACGGCGTGACGGTGGATTCCTCATCCTCCTTCGACGCCTTCACCGGAATCTCTTCGCGGGATGGGAACTCGGGTGCTTCGTATCCGGTGTCGTCCGCGGTCTCGGCTTCGGACTCGGCGTCTTCCGCGAACTCGAGCAAGGGGTTGCTTTCCGCGATCTGGCGGAGTTCGGCCTCGAGCTCAAGCTGTGACAGTTGCAGAAGGCGGATGGCCTGCTGCAACTGCGGCGTCAGCGTGAGCTGCTGATGGAGGCGAAACTGGAGTCCGGGTTTCATGCCTTCGACGCTTGGGGTTCCCGATCCATCGTAACCCCTTACGGGCTCCGCAAACCAGCGGCGAAGCGAGCTATGCCCACCAGCCTGACGGATGGCCGGTCAAATGCGGAATTCACGACCCAGATACACTTCCCGTACCTTTTCATCGGCGAGGATGTGCTGCGGCGTCCCGCGGGCCAGCACCTCGCCGTCGTTCAGGATGTACGCGCGATCGCAGATGCCGAGGGTCTCGCGCACGTTGTGGTCGGTGATCAGCACGCCGATCCCGCGCTCCTTCAGGTGGCGGACGATGCGCTGGATCTCGCCCACCGAGATGGGGTCGACACCCGCGAACGGTTCGTCGAGCAGCATGTAGCGAGGACGCGCGGCGAGGGCGCGGGCGATCTCCACGCGGCGACGCTCGCCGCCGGAAAGGCTGATGCCTTTCTGCTCGGCGATATGCGAGATCTTGAGCTCGTCCAGCAGGCTCTCCAACTCGTCCTCGCGCTGCTTCTGGGTCATGCCTTCACGCAATTCCAGCACGGCCAGGATGTTGTCCGACACGCTGAGCCGCCGGAACACCGAGGCTTCCTGTGGCAGGTAGCCGATACCCAACTTGGCGCGCGCATGCATCGGCAGGCCGGTGATGTCTTGCTGGTCGAGCTTGATCGAGCCGGCGTCGGCCTGGATGAGGCCCACCACCATGTAGAAGCAGGTGGTCTTGCCGGCGCCGTTGGGGCCGAGCAGGCCGACCACCTCGCCTTCACGGATGGAAAAGGCGAAATCGCGAACCACCTGGCGCGCGCGGAAGCGCTTCTGCAGGCCTTGGGCTGAAAGCATCGGGTCAGGGCTTCTTCGTGTCGGGTGCCGGCGTCGCGGGCGTCGCCGGTGCGGCGGCCGGCTTGTTCTTCGGCTGGAAGGTCATGTGCACGGGGGCGGCGCCATTGCTCTCGCCGGTCATCGTGCTGTCCTTGGTGTTGTAGGTGAGCTTGTCGCCTTCGGCGCTGCCCTTGGCCGGCTGCTTGACCTTCGCGTTGCCCGTGAGGACGGCGAAGTCCTGGTCGACCTTGTAGTCGATGTTCAGCGCCTGGCCGTCCATCGGCTCGTTCTGCTCGTCGAGCTGGTGAATGGTGGCCGGCTTGCCGTCGACCACCACGCGGGTGATGTTGTTGTCGGCATCCAGGTAGCCGGTGGCCTTGTCGCCGGTGATCTTCAGCGTGCCCTGGGTGAGGATCACGTTGGTGGTCCAGATGACCTTGCCGGCCGGCTGCTGCGAACCGTCGAACGACTTCGAATGGACGTCGACCGGCTCGTTGCGGTCGGATTGCTTCGCCACGACGGGCAGGCTGGCCACGAGTGCCATGCCGAGCACCGCGAACAGGGCGGCCTTAGCGCTTGCGCGGCAGGTACGTGCTATGGACTGCATCGAGGAGCTCCAGGTGCTTGGTGTCGAGATTGGCGCGCATGCCAACGCCATCCATTGTAGAGCTTCCCTGCACGATCCGCGCCGCCTCGGCGGTCTCCAGGCGGTTCTCCTTGGGCCACGCGGTGACTTCGGAGGTATCGATGCTGGCGGCCTGGGTGGTGCCGAAGGCAGGTCGCTCCATGTGGACCTTGCCCTGCAGCTTCAGCAGGCTTCCATCCTTGTTCACCCATCCGTACTGGGAGTGGCCCTTCCACGGCGGGATATCGGCTTCCTTGGTCGAAGGAAGGACGAAATCCGGGGCGTTGATGTAGAGCGAATCGTCGCCCTCGCGCCGCTCGAGGTGGGGCGCGATCAGCTTGAAGGCCGGCTTGCCTTCCTCGTTGTACGAATCGAGGTCGAAATTGGTCAGCACGTAGCCGGAACGTGGCGGCCCCACGAAATCCTGGACCTTCTTCTCCGGCGCCGCCCAGTAGTAAAGCAATACGCTGGCGCCGAGGACGACGGCGAGGATGCCGGCCGTGCCCGTCGCACCGCGGTCCTTCAGCAGGTTGAACACGCTCACAGCCAGCGATCCCTTTCCGCCTCGGCCTTGCCCTGGGCGGCGAGGATCATGTCGGCCACCTCGCGTGCGGCCCCATAGCCGCCCGAAAGGCGCGTACGCCAATGGGCGCGCTCGGCCACCCAGGGATGGGCGTTGGCGGTGGCCACGGCGAGCCCGGCGATGCCCATGGCCGGGAGGTCGGGCAGGTCGTCGCCGACGAAGGCGGATTCCTCCGGCGACAGGCGCAATGCCTCGAGCAGGCCGGTCAGACAGGCGCGCTTGTCCTTTTGGCCCTGGTAGACGTGGGCGATGCCCAGCTCCTCGGCGCGCAGCGACACGGGATGGCTGATCCGGGCCGTGATGATCGCGACCTTCACGCCGTTGCGCTCCAGCGCCTTCAGGCCGAGGCCATCGTGTACGTGGAAGACCTTGGTCTCACGGCCGTCCTCGGCGTACCAGAGGCGTCCGTCGGTGAGCGTGCCGTCGACGTCGAACACGACCACGCGCACGCGGGAGGCGCGCTCGGCCACGTCGGCGGGAATCTCGGTGTAATGGGTGTAGGCCATGGTTCGCTATATGGGGACGATGCGGCGCGACGGGAGCGCGCCGGGGCCCGGTCGTTCAGACGACGCGGGCACGAAGCAGGTCGTGGATGTTCAGCGCGCCGACGGCGCGGCCGTCGGCATCCACGACCAGCAGGGCGTTGATCTGGTGCTTTTCCATCAGTTGGGCGGCCTCGACGGCGAGCTTGTCGGAACCGATCGTCTTGGGCCCGCGGGTCATGAGCTGGGCCACGGAGGCGCTGCGCAGGTCGACGTCGTCGTCGTCCAGCGCGCGGCGCAGGTCGCCGTCGGTGAACACGCCCAGCAGGCGGTTCTCCGCATCGACCACGGCGGTCATGCCCAGGTGCTTGCGCGACATCTCGACCAGCGCCTCGCTCAACGTGGCTTCCAGGCGCACGCGAGGTACGTCGTCGCCCGAGTGCATCACGTCGGCGATGTGCAGGAGCAGGCGGCGGCCCAGGCTGCCGGCCGGATGCGAGCGGGCGAAATCGTCCGAGGTGAAGCCGCGTGCTTCGAGCAACGCCACGGCCAGCGCGTCGCCCATGACCAGGGCGGCGGTGGTGCTGGCGGTCGGGGCCAGGCCGTGGGGGCAGGCTTCCGAGGCGACGTTGGCGTCGAGGTTGAGGTCGGCCTGGGTGGCCAGCGACGACCGGGGATTGCCGGTGATCGAGATCAGGCCGATGCCCTGCCGCTTGATCGCCGGAAGGATGTAGAGGAGTTCGTCGGTCTCGCCCGAATAGGAGATGCCGAGCAGGATGTCGTCCGGCTGGATCATCCCGAGGTCGCCGTGGCTGGCCTCGCCAGGGTGGACGAAGAAGGACGGGGTGCCGGTGGACGCGAGCGTCGCGGCGATCTTCCGTGCGATATGGCCCGACTTGCCCATGCCCGAGACCACGACCCGTCCCTTGCAGGCCAGGATCATCTGGCAGGCCTGGACGAAGGCGGCATCGACCTTCGCTTCCAGGGCACGGATGGCCGCCGCCTCGGTCTTGATGACGTTGCGGGCGCTACGGATGACGGTGTCTGCGTTCACATGGAGGGCGTCGGCGGGTGGGGCGGTGCGGGCGTTCATGTGACCTCATTGTCCGGGTGGGGCAGTCCCTGGTTACCCGGGATGTCCATTTCTGCGACACCGGATTTCCATTACCATTACATATTCTCATTTTATAGTCGCTGCCATCGACGGGTGGTTCAGGGTCCGTTTCGGAACCCTCACCGGCGCGGCGACCCCCCATCACCGGAGACTCCATGGACGCTGCGCGCATCCAGGCATTGATCGAAGCCGGCCTGCCCGGCGCGCGGGTAGAAGTTCGTGGCGACGACGGCGTCCATTTCGAAGCCGACGTGGTCTCGGAACAGTTCGCCGGCAAGCTGCCCTTGGCCCGCCACCGCCTCGTTTACGCCACCCTCGGCGACCTCATGGGCGGTGCCATCCACGCCCTGGGCCTGAAGACCCTCACCCCCGAAGAAGCCGCCGGCCGCCGCTGAACCAGCGCGCCGGGCGCCATCCTCCGCCCGTTTCCTTTCCCAAGGCATTCCCCCTCCATGGCCAAGATCCTTATCAGCGGCGGCCAGCCGCTCAACGGTGAGGTGAGCATTTCCGGCGCCAAGAACGCCGTCCTGCCCATCCTCGCTTCCTGCCTGCTCGCCGACGAACCGGTCAGCATCGGCAACGTGCCGCACCTGCACGACGTCACCACCTTCATCGAGCTGCTCGGCCGCATGGGCGTGCGCGTGGTCCTCGACGACCGCATGAAGATGCACATCGATCCGCGCCCGGAGAATTCCTGCGTCGCCCCGTACGAACTCGTCCGCACCATGCGTGCGTCGATCCTCGTGCTCGGCCCGCTGGTCGCGCGGCACGGCAAGGCCGAGGTCTCGCTGCCGGGTGGCTGCGCCATCGGCTCGCGTCCGGTCGACCAGCACATCCGCGGCTTGCAGGCGCTCGGCGCCGAGGTCACCGTGGAGAACGGCTACATCAAGGCGCGGGCCGGCCGCCTGAAGGGCGCGCGCATCGTCATGGACATGGTCACCGTCACCGGTACCGAGAACATCCTGATGGCCGCGACGCTCGCGGAAGGCACCACGGTCATCGAGAACGCGGCGCAGGAGCCCGAGGTCGTCGACCTGGCGCACTGCCTGATCGCGATGGGCGCGAAGATCGACGGCATCGGTACCTCCACGCTCATCGTGGAAGGCGTCGAGCGCCTTCACGGCGCCCACTACGAGGTCCTGCCCGACCGCATCGAGACCGGTACCTTCCTGGTCGGCGCCGCGATGACCGGCGGCAAGGTCCGTGCACGTGGCGCACGTGCCGACACCATGGATGCCGTGCTGCAAAAGCTCGAGGAAGCGGGCGCGCACATCAGCACGGGCAAGGACTGGATCGAACTCGACATGCAGGGGCGCCGGCCCAAGGCCGTGAACCTGGTGACCGCGCCTTACCCGGCGTTTCCCACCGACATGCAGGCGCAGTTCACCGCGCTCAACTGCGTGGCCGAAGGCGTGGGCGTGATCACCGAGACGGTGTTCGAGAACCGCTTCATGCATGCGCTGGAACTGCAGCGCCTGGGCGCGGATATCCGCCTCGAAGGCAACACCGCGATCATCACCGGCGTGCCGAAGATGAGCGGCGCGCCGATCATGGCCACCGACCTGCGCGCCTCGGCATGCCTGGTGCTGGCCGGCCTCGTCGCCGAGGGCGACACCACGGTCGATCGCGTGTACCACATCGATCGCGGCTACGAGAACATCGAGGAAAAGCTCGGCGTGCTGGGCGCGAAGATTCGTCGCCTGCCGAGCTGACCCTGTCGGCGATCAGCGGCCCTCGAACTTCACCAGTTCCATGGTGAGGTCGCCGCCGTCCTTCTGCGCCAGCTTCACCGGAACCGGGAATTTGGCGGGCACGTACCACGCGTTGAAACCGCGGTCCGCATCGGTGCGATCCACGCGGACGGCGTCGAACGAGCCGGCGGGCACGGTGACCTTTTCCTTGCCCGACACCTTGAACTGCTGGTTCTCCACCGCCTGCTTCACCGCCACCGGCAGCGCTACCTGTTGCTGGCCCGAACGTAGCGCGAGCCCGAGCGCGAGCGGCAAGGTATTGCGTTCGACCATGCCCGGCACGGCGGCATAGCTGAAGCTCTTCTTGTTGTCCTGCACCTGCACGGTACCGCCCTGCACGGTGAGGTCGCGGGTCTTCGACTTCACCGCGGCGTCCAGTTGGTAGTGGTAGCTCACCGCCTGGGGCACCTGTCCGGCCCACGTGAAGCGCGAGGTCTCCGCCACATTGGCACCGAGCATGGCGGCGAGGCCCGAGGTGCCCTTGGTCTGGTTCGAATACTCGAACTGCCCGTTGCCCGCCGGTTTCAGCGTGACGGTGGCTTCGCCCAGCGGGCCGCCATCCTTGAGCACCTGATAGGTGGCGGTGAACGACTTCGGCACGTCGGCGGCGAAAGCGGCGGCGGGCAGGGCGAAGGCCAGCGCGAGGCCGGCGCGAAGGAGGGTCTTGGTCGTCATGCCACCGAGTTTAGCCGGGGCGGCTGAATGCGGGGCGACAGCCTGGCGGTCGGAGGGAGCTCCCGGCGATCAAGGGGAGCCCGATTTTTACTGTGGGAGCCGATTCATCGGCGATCCCGCGGCAGCGGGCCAGGCTGGAGCAAGCACCCATCGCCGATGAATCGGCTCCCACATGGGCCTTGCCAACACATGGGTCCTACCTCTGGTCTTACCCCTGGCGGGGTGTCAGAGGTCCGTCAGGGCCAGGGGCTGGGTCAGGGGCGCGCCGTCGAACACGGGGCCGCGATCCCAGCGCAGGCGGCCGGAGGCGATGGCGCCGACCACGGCAGGTAGCAGAAGGTGTTCCTCGACCAGCAGGCGTTCGGCGAGATCGGTCTCGCTATCGCCCGGATGCACCGGAATGCGCGCCTGGGCGACCACGGGGCCACCGTCGAGCTCGGCGGTGACGAAGTGCACGCTGGCGCCGTGCTCCACGTCGCCCGCCTCGAGGCAGCGGCGATGCGTGTGCAGGCCGCGATATTTGGGCAGCAGGGAAGGATGGACGTTGATCGCCCGGCCTTCCCAGGCGTCCACGACCGCGGCATCGACGATCCGCATGTAACCGGCGAGAACGAGCAATTCGGCCCCGCTGTCGGCCACGCGGCCGAACAGGGCGGCGTCGAAGTCCGCGCGGCTGGCATAGTCCTTGGGATTCAGCGCGACCGAGGGGATGCCCGCCGCCGCGGCGACACGCAACGCGCCGGCTTGCGCCTTGTCGCTGCCCACGAGGGTGAACTCCACCGGCAACCGGCCGGCGTCACGGGCGGCGATGAGCGCGGCAAGGTTGCTGCCGCGTCCGGAGGCGAGCGCGGCGATGCGCAGACGGCGTTCCACGCGAGGTGTCAGGCGATGTGGACGCGCTCGTCGCCCGAAGCGGCGACGACCGAACCGATGACCCAGGTGTCCAGGCCGTGACCGGCGAGCAATGCCTTCGCCGCCGCCACCTGGTCCTGCGCGAGCAGCACCGTGAAGCCGATGCCGCAGTTGAACGTGCGCCACATTTCCTCGGACGCCACGTTGCCCTCGCGCTGCAGCCACTGGAACACCGGTGGCAGTTCCCAGGAGGAAGCGTCGATCGACAAGCCGAGGCCATCGGGTACCACGCGGATGATGTTTTCCTTGAGCCCGCCGCCGGTGACGTGGGCCATGCCGTGCACGTCCACCTTGGCGATCAATTCGAGCATGGGCTTCACGTAGATCGTGGTCGGCGCCATGAGCGCATCGACCAGTTTCACGCCACCGACCTCGGCGTCCAGCGGCGAACC
>Ga0307412_10000544_pt1 | contig 22438 bp, 21 predicted proteins | sample DK1Cmetagenome_3_FD_203823 | JGI IMG/M metagenome (GOLD analysis project Ga0307412, IMG submission 203823) | Maize rhizosphere microbial communities from greenhouse at UC Davis, California, United States - DK15-C-1 | ecosystem: Host-associated > Plants > Roots > Rhizosphere > Soil | place: USA...
GTTCCCGGGCCTGCTGAAAGGGTGGATCGATCGGGTGTTCACGAATGGCTGGGCCTATGACGCCGGCCCGGACGGCAAGCTGCTCAAAAAGCTGCAGCGCCTTCAGGTGCATCTGATTGCCAGCGGCGGCGCCGATATGCGAACCTACGCGCGCCATGGCTACTTCGGCGCGATGAAAACGCAGATTGACCACGGGATCTTCGGCTATTGTGGCGCTCGCGTCGCGACCTCGGAATTGCTGGTCGCCTCGGACGCCGGCTTCCCCGCGTCTCATCTTGATGCGGCGCACGCCATCGGCAAGCGGATTTTCCCCCTGCCGCAGTGATACGCCCCTTCAGGATAAAAAACGATGTCTGCTCCGTCCTCCCCCTCACCGCGCCGCCGCCTGCCAAAAGAAGCGCGGCTACGCCAGTTGCTGGACGTGTCCTGGAAGCTGATCCGCGATGAAGGCACCGACGCGTTGACGCTGGGTCGGCTGGCCGAAGAAGCCGGCATCTCCAAGCCCGTCGTGTACGACCACTTCGGCACGCGCAACGGGCTGCTGGCAGCGCTCTATCAGGACTTCGACGTTCGCCAGACGGCGATCATCGACGCCGCCGTCGAGGCCAGCAAACCCACATTGAAAGACAAGGCCGGCGTCATCGCCTCGCGGTATATCGACTGCGTCATCACGCAAGGGCGAGAAATCCCCGGCGTGCTGGCGGCGCTGGACGGGTCGCCCGAAATTGCCGCCGTGAAAAGGCAGTATCAGCGGGTCTTCATCGAAAAATGCCATAAGATCTTTGCGCCTTTCGCCAGCCCGGGATCGGTGTCACTGGCCAGCTTGTGGGCGATGCTCGGCGCCGCCGATGCGCTGTCGAACGCGGCGGTGGCAGGTGAAATCACCGAAGCGCAGGCGCGGGAAGAACTGCGGCAGACCCTCTTGCACATGGTCAAGCGAAGCAAGGACGGGGCGGCGGCGTCCGGCAAGGCTCATTCCTGAGGCGCGTCGCGTGAAGAGCGCTGACGCGCCGTGCCGCCGGCGGCGCTCAGGTTGTAGGCCGTATTGACCAGGCCGATATGCGAAAAGCCTTGCGGAAAATTGCCCACCAGCCGCTTGTGCACCACGTCGTACTCTTCGGCCAGCAGGCCCAGGTCGTTGCGCAGCGACAGAATATGGTCGAACAACCGGCACGCATCGTCCAGCCGCCCCTGCATGATGTAGGCGTCAGCCAGCCAGAAGCTGCACGCCAGGAATACGCCTTCGTCGCCGGGCAAGCCATCGTCGCTGTGCTGGGTCGAATAGCGCAGCAATAGGCCGTCGCGCAGCAGTTCGCGCTCGATGGCCTGCACGGTGCCGGCCACGCGCGGGTCGTCCGCCGGCAGAAAGCCCACCTGCGGGATCAGCAGCAGGCTGGCATCCAGCGCCGTGCCGCCGTAGTACTGCACGAAGGTATTGCGCCCGGCGTCATAGCCGTGCGTGCAGATGTCCTGGCGGATCTCGTCGGCCAGCGCCCGCCAGCAATCCACCGGCCCCTCAAGCCCGAAGCGTTCACACGATTTCACGGTACGGTCCAGCGCCACCCAGCACATCAGCCGCGAATGCGTGAACGCGCGGCGCGGCCCCCGCATTTCCCAGATACCGTGGTCCGGCAGGCGCCACAGTTCTTCAAGCGGCTTCAGCAGCACTTTCTGCATGCGCCACGCTTCGGCCAGCGGCGCAAGGTCCGCCACGCGCGCGGCGTGCAGCGTTTCGATCAGCTCGCCATAGACATCCAGCTGCATCTGGCCGGCAGCGGCGTTGCCCAGCCGCACGGGGGCGCTTCCCTCGTAGCCCGGCAGCCAGGGAATGTCGTGTTCGGGCAACCAGCGCTGGCCCGCGATGCCGTACATGATCTGCAATTGGTTCGGGTGCCCCGCCGCCGCGCGCAACAGCCATTGGCGCCAGGCCTCGGCTTCCTCGCGGTAACCGGCATTCAGCAGCGCATACAGCGTCAGCGCGGAATCGCGCAGCCAGCAATGCCGGTAATCCCAGTTGCGGCTGCCGCCCAACTGTTCGGGCAACGATGTCGTCGGCGCCGCGACAATGCCTCCGGTGGGCTGAAAAGTCAGCAGTTTCAGCGTGATGAGCGAGCGCACGACGGCATCTCGCCGTTCACCCGGTCCGTTTTCCCAATGGCAGCGCTTGGCCCATTCATGCCACCACGCGATCGTGCGGTCCATGCTTTCCATGCGGTCCGGCACGAAATGCGGCGTCTTGTGCGAACGGTGATACGACAGGGTGAAGGGCACGGTTTCGCCTTGGCGCACGGTGAATTGCGCCACGCTTTTCATGTCGCGGCCGGCCAACGACACCGCCGTATGCAGTTCCACCGCATCGGGCCCGGCGATGGCGCTCAGCCCATAATCGCGCCGGCGCACCCAGGGCACCGCCTGCCCGTAATTGAAGCGCAACGTCAGCTCCATCTGCATGTCTACCTGGCCTGACTCGCCCTGCACGATACGCACCACGTCGACACGCTCTTCGTCGTCGCTCAAGGGCATGAAGTCATAAACACGCACCACGCCGCCAGGGGTTTCATGGCGCGTTTCCAACACGGCCGTGTCGGGCAGGTAGCGGCGCGTGGTGATGGCGTCGGGAGCGCCTGGCGTCAGCAGCCAGCGGCCATGGCTGTCATCGCCCAGCAATGCCGCGAAGCATGCCGGCGAATCGAAATGCGGCAGGCACAGCCAGTCGATGGAGCCGTCGCGCGCTACCAGCGCGGCCGACAACATGTTGCCGATCAAGCCGTAGTCTTCGATGGGCTTCGACATCGGCTCAACCCGCGCCGCGAAAGGCGGGATACAGCGTCATCCCGCCGTCGACGAACAAGGTCGACCCCGTTACATAGTCGGAATCGTCGCTGGCCAGCCACGCCACGGCGCGCGCCACGTCCTCCGGTTCGCCGATGCGGCCATACGGGATCAGCTTCAGCAACGACGCCATGCTCTCCGACGTGTTCCAGGCGGGCGCGTTGATGGGCGTTCGTATCGCTCCGGGCGCCACGGAGTTGACGCGGATTTTCAGGGGCGCCAACTCTTGCGCCAGGGACTGCATCAACAGCGACACGCCCCCTTTGGACGCCGCGTAGTTGGCCTGGAACGCCCAGGGAATCACTTCGTGGACCGAACTGATGAAAATAATCTTGCCGGCGGCCGCATCGGCGGACGCCGGCGGCGCCCGGTTCAGGAACGCCCGCACCGCGGCGCGGGCGCACAGGAACTGGCCGGTCAGATTGGTGTCGATCACCGCCTGCCATTGCGCCAGCGTCATATCCTGAATGGCGGCAGGCCGCTCGATGCCGGCGTTGTTGACCAGGATGTCGACGTTCTGAAAGTGGTCCAGCGCCACGCGGAACAGGTCTTCGACGTCTTCCTCGCGGCTGATGTCGGCGGCCGCGGTGACGGCCTGCCCCCCCGCGCGCAAGATGGCTTGCACCACGTCGGCCCCGCGCCGTTCGGCGTCTTCATTGGGACGGTGGTTCACGACCACGCGCGCGCCCGCCGCCGCCATTTCCAGGGCAATACCGCGCCCGATCCCGGAGTTGGCGCCGGTGACGATCGCCACGCGTCCGGACAGATCCACTGCATGCCGCATGCTGCTCTCCTTGCGGCGAGCGGGTCCGGTGCTGCTGACGTGCGGATCCCCAAGCGCCGCTTACGATAGCCAGCCTTGAGCTTAGTCCCGGACGGGCGCCGGTTCAACCGGCGGCGGGCAAGTCTGGGGGACGGGACACCAGGAACGGGCGCGGACGATCGCGTGCCGGCAAGGCAGGATGATTTCATCCAAAGGCGCTTGATAACGTACAAGCGACGGGGCGGTATGCGCGTTACGCTGTGAATCGGCCGGCTTCCCAGCGCGGCCTCTCCTGCGGTACCTCCCTTTCCTGCCTCTCCCGGAGTCACTGACCATGAGCACCATCACCACCCCCGACGGCGTGCAGATCTATTTCAAGGACTGGGGCCCTAAAACGGCCCAGCCCATCATGTTCCACCACGGCTGGCCCTTGTCGAGCGACGACTGGGACGCCCAGATGCTGTATTTCGTCGCCAAGGGCTTTCGCGTCATCGCGCATGACCGCCGCGGCCATGGCCGTTCCAGCCAGGTCAGCGACGGCCACGACATGGATCACTATGCCGCCGACGCGTCGGCGGTGGTCGAACACCTGGATCTGCGCAACACCGTCCACATCGGCCATTCCACCGGCGGCGGCGAAGTCGCGCGCTATGTCGCCAAGTTTGGCCAGCCGCAGGGCCGCGTCGCCCGCGCCGTGCTGGTCAGCGCCGTGCCGCCCTTGATGGTCAAGACCGAAGCCAACCCCGGCGGCACGCCGATCGAAGTGTTCGACGGCTTCCGCGCGGCCCTCGCCGCCAACCGCGCCCAGTTCTTCACCGATGTCGCTTCCGGCCCCTTTTACGGTTTCAACCGCCCGGACGCCAAGGTATCGCAAGGCGTCATCAATAACTGGTGGCGGCAAGGCATGATCGGCTCGGCCAAGGCGCACTACGAGGGCATCAAGGCCTTTTCGGAAACCGACCAGACCGAAGACCTGAAGGCCATCACCGTGCCAACGCTCGTCATGCACGGCGACGACGATCAGATCGTGCCCATCGACGACTCCTCGAAGCTGGCGGTCAAACTGCTGAAGCACGGCACGCTGAAGGTGTATGCGGGGTTCCCGCATGGCATGCTGACCACGCACGGCGACGTCATCAATCCGGACCTGCTGGCCTTCATCAAGGGCTGATTCCCGCCAGGAAGGCGCTTGGCGGGTGGAGGCGTCCGCCCGCTTTCCAAGCCTTCGCCCCCCTCGCGTCGGCAATGGCCTATATACTCGGCTGTTGCCGACAGCAGATTGCGCGCCAAACGCGCGAAAACCTGCGCCGCAAAGACGCTTGACCCAGCCCGCGTAGGCTCTCCCCAGGGAACAGGGCGCTTATCCGCCCCCCGCCGCATGGCGGCACGCCCCTCGGGACCGGCTTTCGCAGTCGCCTCCTCCATCGCCTCGCCCGAGCAAACCTGAAAAGCGTCTGCCAAGGGGGGCCATTCGTCTTAGAAGAATCAATATGAACGCCTTGCCGCAAGACAAACTGATCACCGCCCTGGACCACGCCCGCCTGCTCGGCATGATTACCCGCCCCGCCAGCGCCGCCGCGCTGTCGCGCGATGCCATCGACGCCACACAGGACATCCTGGACTCCGCGCCGATCATCACGCTGGAAGACGTCACGCCAGACATCGTCACGATGCGCTCCCGCCTGCGCCTGCTGAACGCCAACGGCGACGAAATGATCGTCACGCTGTGCTACCCGGCGGACGCCAATCTTGCGCAAGGACAAGTGTCGGTGCTGTCGCCACTGGGGCTGAGCCTGATCGGTTCGCGCCAGGGCCAGCGCGTCACCTGGACCGCCCCCAACCAGACCGAGCACGCCGCCACGATCGAAGAAATTCTCTATCAGCCCGAAGCGGCGGGCGACACCACGGCGTAATGCCGCTGCCGGGCCCCGCCCTTGGGCACATGGCATCAAGCCCGAGGGACGCGCCCCGCCCCGGCATATCCCCGTTAAGCGCGCCCCGCCTCTTGCAACTGGCGCCATAGGATCTTGCCCGTGCTTGACTTGGGCAGCGCATCGACGAACTCCACGATGCGCGGCGCCTTGTAGGCCGCCATGCGCGTGCGCGCCCAGGCGATCACCTCGTCTTCACGAGCGTTATCGCGCGCTTCGGGCCGCAACACCAGCAACGCCTTTACCGTTTCACCCCGACAGGGGTCTGGCACGCCGATCACGCAGGCTTCGTGCACGGCGGGGTGTTCGTACAGGGCGTTCTCGACCTCGGCCGGCCAGACCTTGTAACCCGACGCGTTGATCATGCGCTTCAGACGGTCGGTCACGAAGAAATAGCCGTCTTCGTCCACGCGGCCCAGATCGCCGGTGCGGAAGTACCGCTCCCCGTCCAGCACGAAGAACGCGTCGGCATCGGCGGCCGGGTTATTCCAATAGCCCTGCATGATCTGCGCGCCCCGCGTGACCAGTTCGCCAGTCTCGCCAGGCGGCAGTTCCGCCAGCGTCGACGGGTCCACCACCCGCGTATCCACCCCGAACGTCGGCACGCCGATGCACTGGCGCTTATTGCGCTGCATGGGATTGCAATGCAGAAACGATGCCGTTTCGGTCAGTCCGTAGGCTTCGTTGAAGATGATGCCGTAGCGCTCGGCCAGCATGGCCGCCACGGATTCGGGCATGGGCGCGCCGCCGCCGCACAACAAGGCCAGGTTGGACAGGTCGAACGATTCAATGCCGGGCTGCGCGAAGAAATCCACGACCATCGCGGGCGGCGCGGCCCACACGCTGACCCGATGCCGCGCCATCAAGTGCGCCGCCACCTGGCGGTCCCATCGCGGCAACAGGACGACGGTGGCCCCCAGCAAGATCGGCAGGTTCATGCAGTTCTGCATGCCCAGCAGGTGGAACATGGGCGCCACCCCCATGATCACGGCTTCGGCGGTCAGGCCCCGCCACAGTTGCGATCCCGTCACCGCCGCGCCCAGCGTGCCGTGCGTGTGCCGGCACCCCTTGGGGCGGCCGGTGGTGCCCGACGTGTAGGGCAACAGGCACAGGTCGGCGGCCGTCGCCTTGTACGGCGCGGGCGGCGCGTTGAGCGCCAGCGCACCGTACCAGGGCACGCCACCTGCGACGTCGGGCGTCCGCCGCGGCGCGGCGATCCAGTCCGGAGGCGCCAGGCCGCCGTCGCCGGGCCCCAGGTAGTCCGAATAGGTATGAACGATCACGCGGTCCAGCCGGCCGTCGTCCACGAAGCCCGCCAACCGCCCAGCCAGTTCCTGCGCCGCGAACGCCACGCGGGCGCCGCTGTCTTGCAGATAATGCGCCAGTTCGTCAGGCGTGCTCATCGCGTTCACCGGCACGACCACGGCCTCGGCACGCAAGATCGCGTAATAGGCAATGATGAACTGCGGGCAGTTCTGGCTAAGCAGCAAGATGCGGTCGCCCGCCTGCACGCCAGCCCCGTGCTGCAGATAGCCGGCCATCGCGTCGACCTCGCGCTTGAGCCGCGCATAGTCCAGTACCGTGTCGTAGAACACGATTGCGGGCTTGCCGGGATACCGCGTGGCCGAGGCCTCCAGATTGAAGACCAGGCTGGATTGAGGTTGGCTGATGTGGTGCGGCAGCCCCTTGGGCCAATATTGATGATGCGCTTGCTGCATTCGTGTCTCCCCCCTCAGGCGGTCATGCCGCGGGCAATGATCTCTTTCATGATCTCGTTCGATCCGCCGTAGATCTTGCCCACGCGCGCGTCGGCATACATGCGGGCGATGGGGTATTCCAACATGTAGCCGTAGCCGCCATGCAGTTGCAGGCATTCGTCGATCACCTGGCAGTTCATCTGCGTCGTCCACCACTTCGCCATGGCGGCGGTGGACAGGTCCAGCACGCCCTCCAGCTGCCGGGTAATGCAATCGTCGACGAAACGCGCCGCGATGGTCGCCACGGTCTCGCATTCGGCCAGCTTGAAGCGCGTGTTCTGCATGTCGATCAACGGTTGCCCGAATACCTGCCGCGTCCGGGTGTAGGCCACCGTCTCGTCGATGGCGCGCCGCATTGTCGCCACCGCGCCCACGGCGATCAGCAGCCGCTCACGCGGCAATTGCTGCATCAGCTGCGTGAAACCGCGTCCTTCCGCTTCGCCCAGCAGGTTGGCGGCAGGCACCCGCACGCCGTCGAAGAAGAGCTCTGCCGTATCCAGGCTTTTCTGGCCCAGTTTCTCCAACAGACGGCCCCGCCGGAACCCTGGCAGGTCCCGGGTCTCGACCATGATCAGCGATACGCCGCGCGAACCGGCGTGCGGATCCGTCTTGGCCACCACGCAGATCAGGTCGGCATGCAGCCCGTTGGTGATAAACGTTTTCGAGCCGTTGACCACGTAGGCGTCGCCGTCGCGAACCGCGGTGGTGCGCACGCTTTTCAGGTCAGAGCCCGCGCCGGGTTCGCTCATTGCGATAGCGCCTACCAGTTCCCCAGTCGCCATCTTGGGCAGCCAACGCTGTTTTTGCGCTTCGGTGCCGTAGTTCAGGATGTAATGCGCCAGGATCGCGCTATGCACGTTGTTGCTGAAGCCATAGACCATGGCGCGCGCCTGCTCCGCCGCCACGATGGCCTCGTGGGCGAAGGTGCCGCCGCCGCCGCCATAAGCCTCGGGCATGCTGACGCACAGCAGGCCCATGCGGCCCGCCTTGTGCCAGACCTCGCGGTCGGCATGCTGCTGCTTGCGCCACTTTTCCTCGTCGGGCACGAACTCCTTTTCGAACAAGCGGCGCGTGGAATCCTGGAATAGCGTCAAATCCGCGTCCATCCAGCCTTGCCGTGGCGTGTCCATCCGCGTCTCCCCCGGCATCAAGGACGGCCGCCGCCCACGACCAGCACCTGCCCGCTGACGTAGTTGGATTCCGGCAGGCAGAACAGGTACACGGCCCCCGCCGCTTCCGCCGGCGTGCCGGCGCGGCCAATCGGGATCAGGCTTTCGGCGTTCTTCAGCACCTGCGGATTCACGCCCACCTTGATCTGGCGGCCCTGGATATCCAGCGTGGCATCGCCATCGGCGGCCGCCTCCGTCAGGCGGGTCTTGATCAGGCCGAACGCCACGCTGTTCACATTGACTTTGTAGCGCCCCCACTCCTTGGCCAAGGCACGCGTCAACCCATTGATGCCCGCCTTGGCGGCCGCATAATTGGCCTGGCCCGCATTGCCCATCACGCCCGACGTGGACGAAATATTCACCACCTTGCGGAAGACCTCGCGCCCCTGCGCCGCCTCGGCCTTGGCGGCTTCACGGATAAAGCCCGAAGCAGCACGCAGGATTCGAAACGGGGCGGACAGGTGCACCGCCAGAATCTCGTCCCACTGCTCGTCGGTCATTTTCTGGATTACGTTGTCCCAGGTATAGCCGGCGTTGTTCACGATGATGTCCAGCCCGCCGAACGCGTCCACCGCCGTGCCCACGAAGCGCTCGGCAAAGCCGGATTCCGTCACGCTGCCCACGCAGGCCTGTGCCTGTCCGCCTAGTTGGCGGATCATGGCCACCGTGTCTTCGGCAGGGCCGGCATCCAGGTCGTTCACGACAACCTTCGCGCCTTCACGCGCCAGCTTCAGCGCGATTTCCTGGCCGATGCCGCGGCCCGACCCCGACACCAGCGCAACCTTTCCTTCAAGCGTTCCCATCGTCTGTCTCCTGTTCCGTATTCAAGGCGCGGCCAGAACCGCCACGCCGCTCAACCTGAGTTCACCCGTCTGGCTGCGGGCATTGAGTTCGACCCGCAACCGGGTTTCGCCTTGCGCCTGAAAGCGCTCGACCACCTGGCCGCTGCAACGCACCTCGTCGCCCACGTGCGTGATCGCCACGAAGCGCACGGCAAATTCGCGCAGCGCCGACTGCGGCGCCCAGTTCGTCAGCAATCGCGCCAGATAGGCCGCCGACAGCATGCCGTGCGCGAATACGTCGTCCATGCCTGCCGAACGGGCAAAGTCCAGGTCCACGTGAATAGGGTTGTGGTCGCCCGATGCGCCGCAGTACAGCGCCAGCGCATGCCGGCTGATGGGACCCGCCGTGAAACCGGGCAGCGCGTCGCCCGCCCGGGCATCTTGATATCCGTTGCCGCTCATCGCGCTCTCCTCAACCATTGCGCACGACGGTGACGGCGCGCAGTTCAGCCACCAGTTTTCCGGCTGCGCCGGTCACTCTCGTTTCGCGCACCACGAATTCCAGCGCACCGCCTTTCTTGGCATAGATGTCGGTGATGCGCGGTTCAAAGCGCAGCACGTCGCCCGCATGCGCCATGGCGTGATACGTGAAGCCCTGTTCGCCGTGCAGCACCCGGCCGATGTCGATGCCCAAAAGCTCGCGCATGGCGGCAGGACGCGGGCTATCCATTTCCAGACAGAAGAAGAAGGTCGGAGGCACGGGCAAGGCAGGATGGCCGGCGGCGCGCGCAGCGGCCTCGTCGGCATAGATGGGGTCATCCTGCCCCGTCGCCCTGGCGAAGAACCGCAACCGCCCCGCTTCCACCATCGTGGTGAACGCGGGCAGCTCGGCGCCGATATGTCGGGTGTCCAGCATGGCGGTCTCCTCAGGCGGCCTGGTACAGCGTCACGACGCAGGCGCCGCCCAGCCCCAGGTTGTGCTGGAGCGCCAGCCGCGCCCCATCCACCTGGCGCAGATCCGCCTGCCCGCGCAATTGCCAGACCAGTTCCGCGCATTGCGCCAGGCCGGTCGCGCCCAGCGGATGGCCCTTGGACAACAGGCCACCCGAAGGATTGGTCACCACGCGGCCGCCATAGGTGTTTTCGCCGTCGACGATGAACTGTTCGGCAGTGCCTTCGGGTGTCAGCCGCAAGCCTTCATAGGTGATCAGTTCGTTCGCGGTGAAGCAGTCGTGCAGTTCCACTACATCCACATCCGCCGGATCGACGCCAGCCGCCTCATACACGAGGTCGGCCGCGGCGCGCGTCATGTCGTAGCCCACGAGCTTGCGCATATCGCCGTCGCCGAACGTCGACGGCGTGTCGGTCGTCATGGCCTGGGCGGCGATGCTGACCGCGGGCGACAAACCATGGCGGCGCGCGAAATCGTCCGAACACAAGATGGCCGCCGCCGCCCCGCAGGTGGGCGGGCAGCACTGCAAGCGGGTCAAGGGATCAAAGATCATGGGCGCGGCCAGCACTTCGTCCAAGGTGACCGTCTGGCGGAACACCGCGTACGGATTGCGCGCCGCGTGCTGGCGTGCCTTGACCGAAATCCGCGCGAACGTATCGGCCCGGATACCGTGTTCCTTCATGTAGTCGCGACCCGCGCCGCCGAAGAACTGCGCGGCGCGCGGCTTGGCCGTGTCGTACCCCTGCAGGTCCGTCATGGACGACACGAACGCCGACAAAGGCGACGGGCGGTCCTCGTACACGCCTTTCAGCGCGCCGGGCACCATTTGCTCGAAGCCCACCGCCAGCGCGCACTCCACCGCGCCGCTTTCCACCGCCTGGCGCGCCAGGAACAACGCGGAGGATCCGCTGGCGCAATTGTTGTTCACGTTGAAGACGGGAATGCCCGTCAGGCCCACGCCATACACCACCGCCTGGCCGGATGTTGAATCGCCGTAGACGTAGCCCGCATAGGCTTGCTGCACGGCGTCATAGGGCGCGCCGGCATCCTTCAAGGCTTCGCGCACGGCGCGCATGCCCATCACGGAATACGGTTCGCTTGCACCGGGCTTGCTGAACGGGATCATGCCGACACCGGCCACCCATACTTTTCGATTCATGCCTGCTTCTCCTTGAGAGGCGTCGCGGCCTGGGCCGCACGCGGGGATTCATGGCCCTGCCGTAGCACGGACTTCAACACCTTGCCTGCCGCCGACATGGGAAGGTCGTCGCGGAATTCATAGCTTTTGGGGCATTTGTAGGTGGCCAGCCATTGACGGCAATGGGCGTGCAGCGCGTCGACGTCAGGCGCGTGGCCGGCGCGCGCCACGATCACCGCATGCACCGCTTCGCCCCAGCGTTCATGGGCCACGCCGATCACCGCGCAGCGCGCCACCTCCGCGTGCTGGGCCAGCACGGCCTCGACTTCCGCGGCGTAGACGTTTTCGCCCCCGCTGACGATCATGTCCTTCAAGCGGTCGACCACGGTCAGGTAGCCCGCCTCGTCCAGGCGCGCGGCATCGCCCGTCAACAACCAGCCGTCGGCGAACGCGCGGGCGGTCTCGTCGGGCAGGTTCCAATAGCCCGATATCACCATGGGGCCGCGCACCGCCAGCTCGCCGACCTCGCCGACCGCGGCGTTTCGCCCATCGGGCGTCAGGATGCGCACTTCCACCCCCACGGCGGGACGGCCGGCGGACATTGCGCGCGGGCCGCCCTGGCGAACGTCCGCATTGATCGCCACCATGGCCGATGTTTCCGTCATGCCGTAGGCATGCACGAATTCCGCTTTCGGAAACGCAGCCAGCGCACGCGTCAGCAGCGCCGGCGAAATGGGCGACGCCCCCCAGATGACGCGCTGCACGCCATCCAGCCTGTAGTCTGGGAATCCGGGTTCATCCAACAGCATCTGGATCATGCTGGGCACCAGCAACACTTCGGTGACGCCGTCGTCCTGCAAGGACTGCAACGCCGCCTTCGGATTGAAGCCGCGCTGCATCACCACGGACGCGCCCGCCAGGAACTGGCCCATCAAGCGCCCCAGCCCCGCCACATGGAACAGCGGCGCCACCAGCAGCACGCAGCTGTCCGCGTCCGTCGGCACGGTGGCCAGCCGTGCGACGGCGGCGCTCCACAAGTTCGCGTGCGTCAGCATCGCGCCCTTGGGAAAGCCGGTGGTGCCGCCCGTATACAGAATGGCGGCCAGCGTGGCGCCGCCCGCGCGCAGGTCGTCGATAGGCGCGGCGGCGGCGGCCAGGGCTTCCAGCGCCGGCATCATCCGCACGCGCGGCAGGGACGGCGCCGCCACATCGGCCATGCGCGGCGCAAGCGCTTCATCCACCAGCAACAGGCGCGGAGCGCCGTCGGCCAGCCCCTGCCTCAGTTCGGCCCCACTCCAGCGGGTATTCAAGGGTTGGATCGCCGCGCCCAGCCACCAGCAAGCCAACATCCACGACACATAGGCCGCGCTATTGGCGCCCAGCAAGGCGACGCGGTCGCCCGGCTGCACGCCCTGGTCTCGCAGTACCGCGGCCTTGCGCGCCGCCCAGTCCAGCAGTTCGGGGTACGTCCAGCATTGCGCGCCTTCGCGCAACGCGATCTTCGCGGGATACAGCTGGCTTGCGCGATGCAGGCCTTGCGTCAGATACATGGCTTTGTCTCCTGCGGCACGCGGTCTCTGTGGCCCGCTGTCGTGTCCAGCCGGACACCATGCGCCCGACCGTTGCCGAGCCCATAGCTTCTCGTCAGGCGCTGCGGGCGGCAATGGCCGCAGGCGTCAAACGGATTGGCGGAAAGTGTCAGCGGCCGACGGCAGGCAGGCGGGACCGCACACCAGGCGGTTGCGGCGGTATTCGCCCGGCGATACACCGGTCCATTTCTTGAATGCGCGATGGAACGTGCTGGATTCGGAAAAGCCCAGCCGTTCCGCGATATCCATCAGGGACAAGTCGTGCCGGCCCAGGTACTCCACCGCCGCGTCCCGGCGCAGGTCGTCTTTCAGCACCTGGAATCCCTGCCCCTCTTCGCGCAGATGCCGCCTGAGGGTTTGCGGCGTCATCGACAACTGCGCGCTGACCTGCGCCAGCGACGGCAGTTCGGCGGACAAGTCGCTGCGCAACAGCCGGCGGATGCGGTCCGTCAGGGTCGCGCGGTCCTGGTACTTCACCAGCAAGTCGAACGGGGCGTTCGCCAGAAACGCCTTCAACGCCTGCGCGTCCTGAACCACCGGCAACGCCAGCCAGCGCGATTCCAGCCGCAGGCCCGACACGGGTTGCCCGTAGCGCACGGGCGCATGGAATACCTTGTGCGCGTCGGCGCTGCGCGTCCCTTCGTTGTAGTCCACGCCCGACACGGGAATCCGCCGGGCGGCCAGCCAATTGGCCACCCCCAACGTGAAGAACAGGAAGGTGCGTTCGCCATACCATTGCGTGCCCCGGCGCTCGCCGCGCGAGTCCAGCACGATGTGGGCGGATTCGCCGCTGACGCACAGCCGTGCCGTGAAGTCGCGCAGCACGCCGTGGTAGTAGCGGAACGCCGCACGCAACGCCTGCCCCACCGTGGGCTCCTGCAAGGCCAGCCGGCAGGCATGGGCGAATGCGCCCATGGGCACGGGATGCTGCCCCAACGCCAGGAAATCATCACGCGTGGCGCGCCGCAGCATCCGCAGTATCTGCGCGAATTGCGCCTGCGACACACGAGCCATCGGCGCCTGCAGCAGCGTGGGCGGCACGTCGGCGCGCACCAGGACGCGATCCACGTCCACGCCCCGGCTGCGTGCGCCTTGCAGGATCTGGGCGATATGTTCGACGGCGATGGTGTGATGGGTCATGGCGTATTCCAACGGCTGGCAAACACCGGCAGCGTCGATGGTAGCCAAAGCCCCTGCCGGGTGGAATGCCCGGCATGAGCATTCCCGCCAAGCGGAATCAGCGATTTCGCCATTGGTTAGCCGCAAAGCCGCGCCTAGACTGGTTTTCCCGCCTGGCCGGGCGCCTCTTCGTATTTACCGGAGTCCCTCTTTGGATACGCCGAACACCGCCCCGCTTGCGGGCATCAGGGTCCTGGACCTGTCGCGCTTGCTGCCCGGCCCGCTGGGCGCGCAGTATCTGGCCGACCTGGGCGCCGACGTCGTCAAGATCGAAGATACCCAGGCTGGCGACTATGCGCCGCCCCCGCTGCGCGCGGTGTGCAACCGCAACAAGCGCGGCCTGCGCCTGGATTTGAAGCATGCCGACGGCCAGGCGGCGCTGGCCGCCCTGGCGCGCGACGCAGACATCGTGATCGAGAGCTTCCGGCCCGGCGTCGCCGCGCGGCTGAAAGCCGACTATCCCACGCTGTCCCGGCACAATCCCCGATTGGTGTATTGCAGCATCACCGGTTACGGCCAGAGTGGCCCGCAATGCGACGCCGCCGGCCACGACCTGAACTACTCGGCCTACGCTGGCGTGGCCGATCAGATGGGGTGCGCGCCCGACGCGCCGGCGCTATCCAATCTTCCCGTGGCCGACATTCTGGGCGGTTCCCTGACCGCCGTGATGGGCATTCTGGCGGCGCTGGTCGACGCGCAGCGCACCGGCCGTGGACGCTATGTGGACATCGCCATCGCCGACGGCCTGCTGGCCGGCGCCGTGGTGCCGCTGGCCACGCTCAATGCCCTGGGCGACACGCGGCCGGCGGGCGGCGACAGCCTGTCCGGCGCGCTGGCCTGCTACGGCCAGTACCGCACGCAAGACGGACGTTATCTGGCCGTGGCCGCGCTGGAACCGAAATTCTGGGACACCTTGTGCCGCCGCCTGGAACGCCCCGACCTTCTGTCCCTGCATCGCGACGGCGGCGCCGCGCAGCAGGCTTACGTCAAGGACGAATTGCAGCGCCTGTTCGGCGCGCGGCCAATGGCGCACTGGCTGGCGTTGCTGGAGGGCGCCGACTGCTGCGTGTCGCCCGTGCTGAAACTGTCTGAAAGCCTGGCGCATCCGCAATTCGCCGCACGCGGCATGGTGCATCACACCGAGCACCCGGCTTACGGGCCGGGCGCGCACATCGCCAGCCCCGTGAAGATGTCGGGGTTCCAATTCGCCATTCACCGCCAGGCGCCGTTGCCTGGCGAACATACCGATCAGATCCTGCGCGAGGCCGGTTACGACGATGCCGGCATCGCCAGCCTGACCGGACGCGGCATCGCGCGGTAGGCACATACGGCCGATGCATCAGGCGCGGCATTGAATGCGCGGCGCCCAAGACAACCAGGACGGAGACAACAATGACCGATCATCATCGCAACACCGCCTTGCCCTCCCGCCGCAGCCTGCTCAAACTGGGGCTGGCGCTGCCCGCCGCGCTGGCATTTTCCCGCTCCGTGCGCGCCGCCGGTTTTCCCACGCGCCCGGTCACGCTGATCGTGCCCTTTCCCGCCGGCGGCGCGACGGATACGCAGATGCGCGCGCTGGCGGTGGCGGCCTCGCGCGGGCTGGAGCAGACCGTCATCATCGCCAACCGTCCCGGCGCGGGCGGCACCCTGGGGCCGGCCGCAATGGCTCAGACCGCCGCGCCCGACGGATACACGGTGTCGGTGGTGGTGGGCACGCTGTTCCGCTATCCGTTCCTGCAAACGGTGAACTACGACCCGCTGACGGATTTCACCTATGTCGCCTGCATGACGGCCTATTCCTATGGCATTGTCGTGCGCCAGGATGCGCCGTGGAAAACGTTGGATGAACTGATCGCGGATGCGCGCGCGAACCCCGAGAAGATCAGCTATGGCGGCACCGGCACGGGCGGCTCCGGCCGCATCGCCATCGAACGCCTGTCGCGGCTGACGAACGTGAAGTTCAACTTCATCCCCTACAAGGGCGCCGCCGAAGAGACCACCGCGCTGCTGGGCGGCCACATCCAGATGGTGTCCGACGCGGGCTGGGGGCCGATGATCGATACCGGCAAGGCGCGCCTGCTGGCGGTCATGGGCGATGCCCGCGCCAAGCGCGTGCCGGATGTCCCGACACTGACGGAATTGGGATACCCCATCGTTGCCTCCAATCCGGTAGGCATTGCCGGCCCCAAGGGCATGGATCCCAAAGTGGTGGCCGTGCTGCAGCAGGCGTTCCACCGCGCGGCGCGCGATCCCGACTACAACCGCGCGCTGGAAAACGCGGATCAGCCTCACATGCTGATGGACAGCAAAGCCTACACCGACTACGCGGTGCGGCAAGTGGCCGAAGAGAAGCGCTTCGTCGCCGAACTGGGGCTGAAGATGCAGTAGCGCAAGGGCGGAATCGGGCTCGCCGCCCGCCGCCGTTCAGTCGGCCGCAAGCGCCAGCATGCTGTCGCGCAGCCTCAACGCCGACGCGCACGAGGTGTCGCGATGCGTCACCAGCGACAAGGACAGCGCGCCGCGCGCATCGGTATCAGTCAAGGGCACGAAGGCCACGTGCGGCGTAGAGTAGGCGCGCGTCACCCCCGGCACCAGTGCCAGTCCCATGCCGCTGGCCACCAGGCTGACCAAGGTCTGCACCTGGATGGCCTCCTGGCTGATGCGCGGCGAAAATCCCGCCTTGTGGCACAGCGCCAGCGTCACGCCATTCAAGCCGGGCACCTTGGCGGGCGAATACAGCACGAAACTCTCGGAGCGCACACGTTCCAGGGCGACCGGGCCGCTACCGGCCAGCGCATGCCGCGCGGGCACGGCCAGCATCAGATCGTCGCGCTCGACCACCCAGGAGTCCAGCATCGCGTCTTCCGCCAATGGCCCCCGCACCAGGCCCGCATCGATTTCATTGGCGCGCAGCATCGCCACCAGCCCCACCGTGCTGTCCTCGCGCAGATCCAGCTGCACGTCCGGGTACTGCGCGCGGAAAACCGGCAGACAGCGTGGCAACAGCATGTACGTGGCTGAACCCACGAAACCCAGCCGCAACGTGCCCCATTCGCCCAGCGCGACCCGACGCGCGGCCTGTCGCGCCTGCTCGGCGTGAAACAGCGCGCGGCGGGCGTCGGCCATCAACGCGTCTCCGGCGGGCGTCGTGGTGACGCCTTTGGCGCCGCGGACCAGCAGCGGCACGCCCACGGCATGCTCCAGCTTCTGGATCGACACCGACAGCGCCGGCTGCGCGATGTGCAGCGTGTCGGCGGCGCGCCGGTAACTGCCCAGTTCGGCAATGGTCACGAATTGCCGAAGGTGCCGTAGATCAATAGCCATAACAGATTCCGTATCGCTTGATACCGAAGCCATATTAGACGGATATCTGACACGCCGATTTCCCCATGACATCCTTCCCCGACTCTTCCGCCAGCGCGCTGGACGGCGTGCGCATCCTGGACCTGACGTCCGTCGTGTTCGGCCCCTATGCTTCGCAGATCCTTGCCGACTATGGCGCGGACGTCATCAAGATCGAATCGCCCGACGGCGATTCGACGCGGCGCACCGGGCCTTCGCAAGAGCCGGGCATGGCGGCCATTTTCCTGGGCCTGAACCGCAACAAGCGCAGCATCGTGCTGGACCTGAAGCAGGCGGCGGCGCGGCAGGCGCTGCTGACGATGGTGGATCAGGCCGATGTGTTGATGCACAGCATGCGTCCCGCCAAGATGGCCGCGCTGGGGCTGGATCCCGACACGCTGTGCGCGCGCAATCCGCGGCTGGTGTATGCCGGCCTGTACGGCTTCGGCGCAGGCGGCGCCTACGATGGCCGCCCGGCCTATGACGACATCATCCAGGGCCTGTCCGGCGTGGCCGATCTGGTCGACCGCCAGACCGGCACGCCGCGCTACCTGCCCACCGTAGCCGCGGACAAGACCTGCGGCCTGATTGCCGCGCATGCGATCCTGGCCGCGTTGTTCCAGCGTGCTCGCACGGGCCGCGGCCAGCAACTGGAAGTCCCCATGTTCGAAAGCATGGCGTCCTATGTGCTGGTGGAGCATTACTACGGCAGGCACCTGGCCGACGAACCCGGCGAAGCCGGCTACCCGCGCGCGCTCACTTCCTGGCGCAGGCCCTGCCAGACGGCCGACGGCCACGTGTGCCTGATGCCCTATACCGACACCCACTGGCGCAACTTCTTCCTTGCCGTCGACCGCCCCGACCTGGCGGACGACCCGCGTTTTTCCGACATTTCCGCCCGGACGGCGCATATCGGGACGCTCTACGAATCGCTGGCGGACATCGTCATCCGGCAAGGCACCGCTTACTGGCTGGCCCTGTGCGAACGGCTGGAGATTCCTGCGGCGCCGATCAACCGCCTGCAGGATCTGGAGGCCGACCCGCACCTGCGCAGCGTGGACTTCTTCACGGCCCTGGAAAGCGCATCGGGCAGCCACTACCGCTTTCCGCGCAACCCCGTGCGCCTGCAGCACTCCCATGTACCCGCCGCCATACCGCCGCGCCTGGGCGAACACACCCTGGACGTGCTGCGCCAGGCCGGCCTGGATGAGGCCCGGATCGCCGCGCTGCTGGATACCGGCGCGGCCCGGGTGGCGCCTTCTCCGCACATCGACAACCGCAAGGACCCCGCATGACCACAGACCGCAACGCCGCCCCCATCCCACAACTCGGCCAGGGCTATTACTGGCAAGACCTGGCCGTGGGCCAGCGCTTCCGTACGTTCCGCCGCACGGTGACCGAGACCGACATCGTGAATTTCATCAGCGTCACCGGCATGCTGGAAACGATCTTCATCGACGCCACCTACGCGCACGGCGCGATACCGGGCCGCCCCGCCCCCGGCGGGTTGACCTATGGCCTGATCGAAGGGCTGATCATGCAAGGCATGGTCCAGGGCACTGGCCTGGCGCTATTGGAAGTCCACAAGAAGATGCTGGCGCCCGTTGTGGCGGGCGACACCGTCTGGGCCGAAATCGAGGTGACAGGCATACGCCCGACCTCGCAGCACAACCGGGCGGTGGTCACGTCCGCCATCGACGTCCGCAACCAGCACGGCACGTCCGTGATGGCCTATACGGCCACGCGCATGCTGGCTGGCCGGCCGGACTGAATCCCCCCCGGCAACAAAGCGCCCCGCAACGAGGGCGCTGCCACCCGGCGGCAATACGCCACCGATAAGACACAAGGAGACAAACCATGAAAAGAGCATTGCTTGCGGCCGGTCTGGCCATCCTGGCGCTGGGAGGCGCCACTGGCGCACGCGCGGCATGGCCCGAACGCCCGATCACGATGGTGGTGCCCTTCCCGCCCGGCGGCCCGACCGACCTGGTAGCCAGGGTGCTGGCCAAACAATTGACCGAGCAGTTGGGCCAGACCGTATTGGTAGAGAACAAGGGCGGCGCCAACGGCAACATCGGCATGCAATACGCAGCGGCCGCCAAGCCCGATGGCTACACCGTGCTGTACAACACGTCGTCCATTGCGCTCAGCCCGAATCTCTACCGATCACTGGCATTCGATCCGGTCAAGGATTTCACCCCGGTGTCCAGCACGGCGGTCATCCCGCTGGTGCTGCTGGTGCATCCGTCCGTGCCCGCGGACAGCGCCCAGGCGTTCGCCGACTACGCGCGCCGGCATCCCGGCAAGCTTTCCTATGGTTCGGCGGGCGCCGGTAACGTCACGCACCTGGGCGCGCTGCTGCTGTTGCGTTCGCTGGACATCGACGCCGTGCACGTGCCCTACCGCGGCAGTGCGCCCGCCATGACGGACCTGGTCGGCGGACAGGTGCAGATGATGACCAACACGCTGAATGACTCGCTCGGTTTCATCCGCGAAGGCAAGTTGCGCGCGCTGGCCGTCACCAGCGCCGCCCGCAGCGCCCAGTTACCCGATGTTCCGACGGTGGCCGAAACGGTCGCTCCGGGCTTCGAGATGGGCGCATGGCAAGGCGTGGTGGCCCCGGCCGGCACGCCGGCGCCGGTGATCAAGCGGTTGAACACCGAAATCCTGCGCGCGCTGCAATCGCCCGAGATGCAAAAACAACTCAAGGCACAAGGCGCGCAGGCACTGGGATCAACACCGCAGGAATACGGGGCCTACATCCAGAGCGAGATCAAGCGTTGGGGCGAGGTCGTGAAGGACGCCAACGTGAAGCTGGACTGACGAAAACGAGCCGGCCCCTGGCCGCCGCGTTCAGCGGCCGGCCGCCTTGGCGCTGATGCCGTTGGCCACGCCCATGTCGACTTTGGGAACGTCGCGGATCAGCACCCGCACGTCTTCGCCCGAGATATCGATGCTGGAGCACACGGCCTGATTCACCGCGGCGATCAGCGCGGCTTTCTTGGCTTCGTCGCGGCCTTCGATCAGCGCCGCATCCACGCGCACCATGCGCTTACCGATTTCACCGGCCACGATCACGTTTTCGGCAGGCACTTCCTGCAGCACGATGCGCACGCTGGGCAGCGGCGCGGCGATGCTCTCCACCACGGCGTTGGACACGGCCTTCAACAGCGCGGCCTTCTGGGCGGCCGAGTGGCCTTGCAGGATCTGGACATTCAAAATTGGCATGACGGCTTCCGATTTTTCGAATAGCGGGAATCCGGCCGAAATGACCGGCCAGCCATCATATAGCGACTTTGCCCGCGTGCAAGCCATTGCAGGCGGGCAAAGTGCAGGCGCCGAACGCCTGCGAAAGCGGCCAAGCGGTCAGGCCGCTTCGCCCCTGTGCGCGGGGGCGGGCTGGGCTTCCAGTTCGCCGGCGGCGCCCTCGGGCGCCGGCGTCGTTTCGGCCAGCGCCGGCGTCACCAGTTCCACGACCTTCTTGCGCGACAGCATGCCCAGGAACTCGTCGTCCTCGCCCGTGACGGCCACCGGCTGGTCGCTGTGCACCAGTTGTGCCAGCACTTCCCCCAAGCCCGCCGTGGCCGGCACCGAAGCCAGGTCTTCGACGAAGCGCGACACGTCGCGCGCGCCCTGCTGGATGGCTTCCTCGGCCGCCTTGGCCGTCAGCACGCCCGCCAGGCGCTTGCCGTCCAGCACCGGCGCGTACTCGTAGTCCATCGCCCGCATGCGATCCAGCGCATGCGCCGGGCGCGAGCGCATCGTCAGCGTCAGGCGCGCCGGATTCACGGCGTGCGTGGCGTTGAGCACCTTGGTGCGATTCACGTCCTGCAGGAACGACTGCACATAGTCATTGGCCGGATTCAGCAGAATGTCTTCCGGCGTGCCTTCCTGCACCAGTTCGCCGTCTTTCAGGATGGCGATGCGATTGCCCAGGCGCAGGGCCTCGTCCAGATCATGCGTAATGAACACGATGGTCTTGTTCAGCTTGGCTTGCAACTGCAACAGCTGGTCCTGCATCTCGCGGCGGATCAGCGGGTCCAATGCCGAGAACGCTTCATCCATCAGCAGGATTTCGGCGTCGGTGGCCAGCGCGCGCGCCAGGCCCACGCGCTGCTGCATGCCGCCGGACAGCTGGTGCGGGTACTGGTTTTCAAAGCCGGCCAAACCCACTTGTTCCAGCCAGTCGCGGGCACGCTTCTCGCGTTCCGCCTTGCCCACGCCCTGCACGGTCAAGCCGTACGCGGCGTTGTCCAGCACCGTGCGGTGCGGGAACAGGCCGAAGCGCTGGAACACCATGCTCATCTTCTTTTGGCGGAAGACTTCCAGGTCGCGCTTGTTCAGGCTGACCACGTCCACGCCGTCCACGAGGATGTGGCCCGCGCTGGGCTCGATCAAACGGTTGAAGTGGCGGATCAACGTCGACTTGCCGGACCCCGACAAGCCCATGATGACGTAGATGCTGCCCTCTTCGATGGACAGGCTGATGTCGCGCAGCCCCAGCGTGTGGCCGCTTTCGGCCAGCAACTGTTCCTTGCTCATGCCGTTCTGGGCGGCTTGCAGCCATTTCTTCGGATGCGAACCGAAGACCTTGTAGATGTTCTTGACCTCGATCTTGCTCATCGCTGGCCTCCCATGCGCATGCGCTGTCCATACGATTGCGTGATCCGGTCGAACAGCACGGCCAGCACCACGATCCCCAAGCCTGCCAGCAGGCCGCGGCCCACTTCCAGACGGTTAATCCCCAGCAACACTTCATAGCCCAGGCCGCGCGCGCCGATCATCGAAGCGATCACCACCATCGACAGCGCCATCATCGTGGTCTGGTTGATGCCCGCCATGATGTTGGGCAAGGCCAGCGGCAGTTGCACGCCGAACAATTGCTGGCGCGGATTCGCGCCGAATGCGCGCGACGCTTCCAGCACTTCGCGGTCGACCAGGCGGATGCCCAGATCGGTCAGGCGGATCAGCGGCGGTACGGCGTAGATCACCGTGGCGATGATG
>Ga0307412_10000545_pt1 | contig 22425 bp, 18 predicted proteins | sample DK1Cmetagenome_3_FD_203823 | JGI IMG/M metagenome (GOLD analysis project Ga0307412, IMG submission 203823) | Maize rhizosphere microbial communities from greenhouse at UC Davis, California, United States - DK15-C-1 | ecosystem: Host-associated > Plants > Roots > Rhizosphere > Soil | place: USA...
TCGAGGACGCCTGGCAGTACTTCTACAAGGGGGCCTACTGGCGCCGCGGACCGGTGACCATGACCGCGATCGCGGCCATCGACGTCGCGCTGTGGGATATCAAGGGCAAGGCCGCCGGCATGCCGGTGTACGAACTCCTCGGCGGCGCCGCCCGGGAAGGCGTGATGGTCTACGGCCACGCCAGCGGCACCACCCTGGAGGACCTCAGCGAGGATTTCCAGCACCATCTGGACCTCGGCTACAAGGCCATCCGGGCCCAGGCCGCCGTCCCCGGCCTGGACAAGACCTACGGCATCGCCCCGGTGGACGGAAAGCTCTACGAGCCTGCCAGCAGCAATGTTCCGCAGGAAGACACCTGGGAAACCACCGCGTACCTGGACTTCGCGCCGAAGATGATGACGCACGTCCGGGAGCAGTTTGGCTACGGCATCCACGTCCTGCACGATGTCCATCACCGGCTCACCCCGATCGAGGCCGGCCGGCTGGGTGCCTCCCTGGAGCAGTACCGCCCGTTCTGGATCGAGGACCCGACTCCTGCGGAGGACCAGTCGGCGTTCCGGCTGATCCGCCAGCACACCACCACTCCCATCGCGGTGGGCGAGGTGTTCAACTCGATCTGGGACTGCCAGCAGCTCATCACCGAACGCCTGATCGACTACATCCGCACCTCGGTGTCCCACGCCGGCGGCATCACCCACCTGCGGCGGATCTTCTCGCTCGCGGACCTCTACGGCGTGCGCTCCGGCTCGCACGGAGCCGGTGACCTTTCACCGGCGTCGTTCGCCGCGGCGCTGCACGTGGACATGAGCATCCCCAACTTCGGCATCCAGGAATACATGGGCCACCGGGAGCCGGCGAACGAGGTCTTCAAGACCTCCTACACCTTCAACGACGGCTACATGCACCCCGGAGATGCTCCCGGCATCGGCGTAGAGTTCGACGAGGAAGCCGCCGCGCGCTTCCCCTTCGACCCCAAATACCTGCCGGTCAACCGCCGGCTCGACGGATCGGTGCACGACTGGTGAACGCAGCAGCAACCCGGGATGACTTTGATGTGGTGGCCATGGGGGAGATCCTGGTGGAAGTCGCCACCGACCAGGCCTTCGGCCACGGGGTTCCTGCGCAGTTGGGTATTTCCGGCGACGCCCTCAACGTGGCAGCGGCCGCAGCGGCCGCCGGCGCACGGGTGGGGCTTCTCGCCGTCCTGACCGACGACGACCTGGGCAAGGCGATCGCCGCCAGGATCGCGGAACTTGGCATCTCCACGGACCTGCTGAAGTTCCGGTCCGGGCAGCAGGGCGTCTACCTGGTGCACTGCGACCCCGACGGCCAGCGTGAGTTCTCCTACGCCCGCAGCGGCAGCGTCGGCTCCACCCTGGGCCCGGACGACGTCGACCCCCGCGTGTTCGAGTCGGCGGGGGCCGTCGTCGCGGGCGGCATCGCCTGCGCGGTTTCGGCCACGTCACGGGCAGCTGTCGTCAAGGCCGCGGGCCTGGCCACGCGTTTTGTCTTCGACCCCAACTTCCGTCCCCGCCTCACCACCCCGGAAGACGCGACGGCGGTACTCGCCGAACTCGCGCCCCGGGCCTTCCTGGTCACGCCCAGCTTCCCCGGCGAAACAAGCACACTCCTGGGCGCTTCGTCGCCCCGGGAAGCAGCCGGCCAGCTGCTGGCGCGGGGCACGGAACTGGTTGCAGTCACGTGCGGGGCCGAGGGCGTCCAGCTCGAGTCCGCGGACGGCTCCGTGTGGGTCCCTGCGATCCCTGCCCCGGCCGTGGTGGACCAAACAGGCGCGGGGGACTCCTTCGTAGGAACGCTGACCGCCCGGCTGGTGCTGGGGGACAGTTTTCCGACGGCGGCCCGTTACGGTGCCGCGGCATCGTCACTGGTGGTGGGCGGCAAGGGCGGTACAGGATTCATCCCCTCCTTTGACCAGACGCGGGCGCATGCCGCCGCGGGGGACTCCGCGGCCGCAGATGACTCCGTGAAAGGAGAGCTGCCATCGCACGCCTAAGCCTTGCGACCCTTGCCGGACACGGCCGGCAGGCGGCACTGGATCGCGGAAAGCTGCAGCCGGGCATCGTGCACCTGGGCCTGGGCGCATTCGCCCGCGCCCATACGGCGGTGTTCACCGAGGACGCCATGCTCGCCGCCGGCGACTACGGATGGGGCATCATCGGCGTCACCCAGCGCTCGGACACCGTGGCCACGCAGCTTGCCCCGCAGGACGGGCTCTTCACCGTGGCCGAACGCGGCGACGGCGCAGCCCCGGCACACGTCGTTTCCAGTATCGTCGAAGCCGTCTCCGGCCGGGACACCCCGGAACTGGTGGTGGAACGGATCGCCGCTGCAGCCACCAAGGTTGTCACCCTGACCATCACTGAAAAGGGCTACCGCTTCGATCCCCGGACCCACACCCTGGACCTGGACGACCCCGAGATCCAGGCTGATCTTGCCGGCCAACCGCCACGGACCGCCATCGGCCAGATCACCCGCGGCCTGCAGCAACGCGCCCTGAACGGGGCAGGCCCGGTCACTGTGTTGTCCTGCGACAACCTGCCGGGCAACGGCGAACTGACGGGCACACTGGTCCGCGGTTTCGCTGCCTTCCTTCCCACAGCGGAAAGCGGGCCGCTGCTGGCCTGGCTCCAGGACAACGTGACCTTCCCCAGCACCATGGTTGACCGGATGGTGCCGGCCAGCACGGAAGGCGACCTGGCCGCCGTCGAACAGGAACTGGGACTGCGGGACGAAGCGGCCGTGGTGGCCGAGCCCTTCAAACAGTGGGTCATCGAGGAAAACTTTGCCGCCGGCCGCCCGCGCTGGGAGGACGCCGGTGCCCTCTTCAGCGCCGACGTGCCCGTCTGGGAAGCCGCCAAGCTGCGGCTGCTCAACGCCAGCCACTCAATGCTGGCCTACCTCGGCCTCGCAGCGGGCAAGGAAACCATCAGCGACGCCGTCGCCGACCCCGCCTTCCGCACCGCGTGCCGCCGGATGATGCTTGAGGAAGCGCTCCCCACCATCGCCTTGCCTGCCGGGCTGGACGGCGGGCAGTACTGCGCCGAGGTGCTCCGCCGCTTCGCCAACCCCGCACTCGGGCACACCACAGCGAAAGTGGGCAGCGACGGATCGCAGAAAATCGGGCTGCGCCTGATTCCCACCATCCGCGGAACCCTCGACGCCGGGCGGGAACCCCGCTGGGCTGCCCTGGCCATTGCGGCCTGGATGCGGCATGTGGCCACCACCCCGGCGGCGGATCTCAACGATCCGCTCGCTGCCGGTCTGCAGTCCGTCCTGCCAGCCGCCCGGACGCCGGAGGACGTGGTGCCGGCGCTGCTGGGCTTCCGGCCCGTCTTCGACCAGGACCTGGCACAGCACGAGGGCTTCACCGGACTGCTGCTGCACTGGTACCGCATTCTGGAAAACAACGGGCTGGAAGGCCTGGGAAACGAGATCAACCATGGCTGATGCCTCCGCTGTCCTGAACGTCTCACCGGTGATTCCGGTGGTCACCATCGACGACCCACAGGACGCCGTCCCCCTGGCACGAGCGCTCGCCGACGGCGGCGTGAAGATCATCGAGCTGACGCTGCGGACCGAATCCGCCCTGACATCGCTGAAGCTCATCGCCACTGAAGTCCCGGACATTCTGGTGGGAGCCGGCACCATCCTCACGCCGGCACAGGCCGACGCCGCCGTGGCGGCGGGCGCCCAGTTCCTGGTCAGCCCCGGCGTCACCCCCGCCCTGCTCAGCTCGATGCTCGCCCTGGACGTCCCGGTGCTGCCGGGCGTGGCCACCGTGGGCGAAGTGATGGCGGTCCTGGAACAGGGCCTGGACACCATGAAGTTCTTCCCGGCCGGTCCTGCCGGCGGTCCCGGCTACCTGTCAGCCATCGGGGCGCCCATCCCGCACGTGCGGTTCTGCCCCACTGGGGGCATCAGCCTGGCCACCGCGCCTGACTACCTGAAGCTGCCCAATGTTGCCTGCGTGGGCGGCAGTTGGCTGACTCCGGCAGCCGCCGTCGCCGCCAAGGAATGGGCCAGGATCACGGCACTGGCCAGCGAGGCGGCCCTGCTCGGGCGGTAGCTCAACCGCAGCTGGATAAGCCCGGCCCGGCCCCGCCGGGCCGGGCAAAAACCCGTGGACGCCGGCCGGCGGCAGCAGTACTCTTCTCACGGGCGTACATTGGTCGGCACGCCCGCAGTGGTAGCCGAAGGCGTTCCCGTCGCGGGACGCCGCGTCTGGTCCGCGCCCTGGGGGCAACGAAGGTCCGTCTGGTTGTTCCGCCGGACTGCCGGCGGCGGCCGCAGACAATGCCAGCCTTTGATGGGGATCCCCATCGTTGTGAAGAGGTCAAGCCATGAACACCCACGTCCGCCGTTTCACCCTGCTCTGCGCAGCAGGGCTGTTCGCTTTCACCGCCGGGGCGGCCCCGGCCCAGGCCGCGAATAATCGCGCAAGCTGCGTAGGGATCATCGTGTCCACGTATGCGCCCGCCGGGATGCTCGACGTAAATGACTACAAAGACGCGGCCAAGGACCTGGAGTACGACACCTTTGGGCGCTTCGTCGCGGATGGGGCCCGCCAGCACGCCGGATCGCTGGAGGACTGCGAGCCGTAGTAGACCCGCTCAAAGGGCAGCGGACGACGGCGGGACCTCCCGCCGTCGTCCGCTGCCCCTGCTGTGCCGGGCGGGTCAGCCCTTGGCGTCCGCGCGGACCTGGGCCTTGTCGTGTTCGTCGTGGGCGCTCCGGAGCAGTTCCAGGAACTCGGTCTCGTTGCGGATCAGCCGCTTGTACTTCTCCGGAAGCTTGCGGATCTGGTCCTCCTCGCGGCACATTCGGGCGAAGATCTTGTCCCGCTCCACCATGTCCGTCTCGTAGTTGAGGTCCAGATACTCCACGGCATGCCGCTTGGCTCCGGACACGGCGTTCTTGGCCTTGCCCTTGGGGCTGAAGATGGAGGCCACCACCGTGACCACCAGGACCCCCAGGATGACGGACAGCGAAACGCCGGTGCTCACCTCCACGACGTTCACGTGCTCGCCGTCGTTGATAAACGGCAGCGTGTTCTCGTGGAGCGCGTGCAGGATGAGCTTGACGCCGATGAAGCCCAGGATGGCGGCAAGGCCGTAGGAGAGGAAGATCAGCCGGTCCAGCAGCCCGTCGATCAGGAAGAACAGCTGCCGCAGGCCCATCAGGGAGAAGGCCGTGGCGGTGAACACGATGAACACGTTCTGGGTCAGGCCGAAGATTGCCGGAATGGAATCCAGGGCGAACAGGATGTCCGTGCCGCCGATCGCCACCATCACCAGCAGCATAGGGGTGAGGACCCGTTTGCCGTTCTCCATGGTGAAGAGCTTGTCGCCGTCGTAGTGGGCCGACGCCGGGAGGTACTTCTTGGCGAGCCGGACCACCAGGCCTTCGGACTCGTCGTCGTCGTGGCTGCCCGGCTTGAGCAGGTTGCCGGCGGTGATCAGCAAAATCAGGCCGAAGATGTAGAACACCCACGCGAAGCTGTTGATCAGCGCGGCGCCCAGGAGGATGAACCCCGTGCGGGCGATCAGGGAGAAGACGATGCCGAACAGCAGTACCTTCTGCTGGTCGGCGCGCGGCACCCGGAAGCTGGCCATAATGATGAGGAAGACGAAAAGGTTGTCCACGGACAGCGCCTTCTCCGTGATGTACCCCGCGAAATACTCCGCGCCCATGGTGGTGCCGCCCAGGATGAGCACCCCAAGCCCGAAGAGCACCGCGATGCCCACATAGATGGCGGACCAGACGGCGGCTTCCTTAAGGGACGGCGTGTGGGCCTTCCGGACATGGAAGAAGAAGTCGAAGGCCAGCAGGCCAACGATTCCTGCGATGGTCAAGATCCAGACTATGGAGGGTACTTCCACGCGGCAGGCCTTTCGTCGTCAGTATGCTTCAAGCCTACGCGGGCTTGAGCAGTTCATGCTTCACGACGGCCGAACGCGACAAGGTCTTGTATCCCTCCTGTTCGAACAGGACGGTAATGACGTCATCCTCGTGCCGCATGACCAGGCCGGGACCCCATTCCTTGTGCACCACCGTGGATTGCAGCGGGAACGGATCGTCTGCTCGCTTCTTCGCCTCCTGCTTTTTGGCAGCCTGCTCCTTCTTCCCTGACGGGCCCTTTTTCTTTGCCGTGCTTTTCTTGTCCGACGGCTTCTCGCCGTCCGGACCGCCGCCGTCGTGCGACGCTTGTGCCGCCTCCTGCCGGCCGGCCGCCGCGGCGCAGCCATCGCAGTTGCCGCACGGGTCGGGCAGGTCCTCACCGAAGTAGCCCAGCAGGAACTGCCGCCGGCAGCCGTCCGTCTCCGCGTAGGCCCGCATCATGGTGAGGCGGGACTGCTCCACCCGCTGCCGGGCCTCGGCAAGTTCGACGGCGTCCTCCACCAGGGCGGGCAGCTTGGCCTTGGAGGCGAGCCGGACGCCCCGTCTGCCGATGGCGACGGCGCCCGCCTCCTCAAGCTGGTTGAGCAGCCCGGTGACCCGGCGGGCGGGGAACCCTGTCAATTCAGCCAGGGAGGACTTGGGGGTGGGTGCGTGCGCGGCCTTGAGGACCTTCAGCACCGCCAGGAGGCGTTCCGGGTCCGGGGAACTGGTGGTGAAGAACTTCCGCAGGCCAAGGTCCTCGGACCGGTAGTGCAGCACCGCCGCGGCGGGCTTCCCGTCCCGCCCTGCCCGGCCGATCTCCTGGTAGTAGGCATCCAGCGATTCCGGAATGTCCGCGTGGACCACAAAGCGGACGTTGGGTTTGTCGATGCCCATCCCGAAGGCGGTGGTGGCCACCACCACATCCAGCCCGTCGTGGAGGAACTCCTCGTGGATCCGTTCCCGGTCCCCGGCCGACCTGCCCGCGTGGTACGCCTCGCTGCGCAGCCCCAGCCCGGCAAGCTTGGCGGCGTACTTCTCCGTGTCCTTCCGGGTGGCGGCATAGAGCAGCCCGTGCCCGTCCCGCGCGAACTCCGCGACCTGCTCCAGCACGGCCTTGCGCTTGCCCTTGTCCTCATGGTGGCGGACCACGTCCAGGGAAATGTTGGGCCGGTCAAAACCGTGCACCAGCACCAGCCGGTTCCGCATGTCCAGCCGGGCAACGATCTCGTCCCGCACGGGCGGTGCCGCTGTGGCGGTGAGCGCCGCCACGGGCGGGTTGCCCAGCCGTTCCCGGACGCTGCCCAGGCCAAGGTAGTCGGGGCGGAAGTCGTGGCCCCAGGAGGAAACGCAGTGTGCCTCGTCCACCACGAACAGGGAGATGTCCAGGGCGGCCAGGCGGTCCACCGTCTCCTTCTTGGCCAGCTGTTCGGGGGCCAGGAACACGAAGGTGGCTTTCCCGGACTCGACAGCCTGCCAGGCGGCCGCCACCTCGGAATCGCTGTGCGAGGAATTAATGACGACGGCGGCCCCCGGGCCAAGGTCCCCGGCCAGGGCATCCTGCTGGTCCTCCTGCAGGGCGATGAGGGGTGACACCACGACGGCGGGGCGTCCGGTCGTCTTGTGCAGGTGCTGGGCGGCCACCTGGTAGATGGCGGATTTGCCGTACCCGGTGGGCATCACGGCCAGGACATCGCGGCCGGCCGCCAGGGCGCTCATGCCGGCCAGCTGGCCGTCCCGCAATGAGGGCAGGGAAAAGGAAGATGCCGCCAGGGCGGCGAGGGCAAGATCGTCGGACATATAGAAGGCAGCTCCGCGCAGTGGGTCCCGCAGCCGCTTGCTTCAGCCGCGGGAACCAGCCTACGCCAGGCAGGAGCCGCCGTCGTGCATCCCTTGACTTCCATGACCCGCTGAACAACTGTGGAAGAAGCTGGTCCGCCGGCGGATGCCGTGGGTAATGGGGACCAGGAATCAGCCGAGGAGTGTGCAGCGTGACGCGCAAGAACCCGAAGGTCGAAGAAGCCGACGAGTCCGAACTGGAAGTGACCGGCCACCCTAAAACCTGGGCTGCCGGAGTGCCCGGCGTCTACTACTCCATGAAGCCGGCGCTGGAGCACATGGGGGTGGAGCGGTCGCGGAAGACCCTGCTGGCGCTGAACCAGAAGGACGGCTTCGACTGTATGAGCTGCGCCTGGCCGGACCCGGGCCACCGCAAGACGTTCGAGTTCTGCGAAAACGGGGCCAAGGCGGTGACCTGGGAGGCAACGCCGGTGGTCATCGGCTCGGAGTTCTGGGCCGGACATCCTGTCAGCGAGCTGCGGGACCGCTCGGAATACTGGCTGGGCATGCAGGGCCGCCTCACCCAACCGGTGTACAAACCGGCGGGGGAGGACCACTACCGTCCGGTCAGCTGGGACCAGGCATTCGGCATCATCGCCAACAAGCTGAGGTCGCTCCCTGACCCCAACCAGGCCGCGTTCTACACCAGCGGCCGGACCTCCAACGAGGCCGCCTTCCTCTACCAGCTGTTCATCCGCGCCTACGGCACCAACAACCTGCCGGACTGCTCCAACATGTGCCACGAGTCCTCCGGCTGGGCCATGGGCCAGACCATCGGCGTGGGCAAGGCAACGGTGTCCTACGACGACTTCGCCAAAGCTGACCTCATCATCGTCATGGGACAGAACCCGGGGACCAACCATCCGCGGATGCTCACCGCCCTGGAGGAAGCCAAAGAAGCCGGCTGCAAGATCGTGGCCGTCAACCCGCTGCCGGAGGCCGGGCTGATGCGGTACAAGAACCCGCAGAAGGTGAAGGGCATCATCGGGCACGGCACGGACCTGGCCGACCAGTTCCTGCAGGTGCGGATCGGTGGGGACATGGCGCTGCTGCAGGCCATCTCCAAGCGCGTCCTCGAAGCCGAAGACGCCCATCCCGGGACCGTACTGGACCACAAATTCCTCGAGGAGCACTGTGACGGGCTGGCGGAGTTGCGGGCCCACCTTGCCCGGCTGGACGACGCCACCGTGCTGGAGGCCACCGGGCTCCGCCTGGAAGAGATCGAGGAACTGGCGGCCCGCTACATTGCAGCGGACCGGGTGATCATCACCTGGGCCATGGGCATCACGCAGCAGAAAAAGGGCGTGGCCACCATCAAGGAGACGATCAACCTGCTCCTGCTCCGCGGCAACATGGGCAAGCCGGGCGCCGGCGCCTCGCCCATCCGCGGGCACAGCAATGTCCAGGGCGACAGGACCATGGGAATTTGGGAACAGATGCCCCCCGCCTTCCTGGAGGCCCTGGGGCAGGAGTTCGGTTTTGAACCGCCCCGCGAGCACGGCCTGGACGCCGTCCAGACCGTGCGGGCCATGCGCGACGGCGGCATCAAGGTCTTCATCGCGCTCGGCGGCAATTTCGTGGGCGCCATCTCGGACACCCATGCCGCGGAGGAGGCGATGGAGAAGACGGAGCTGTCCGTCCAGATCTCCACCAAGCTCAACCACTCGCACGCGGTCACCGGCGCCGAGGCGCTCATCCTGCCCACCCTGGGCCGGACGGAGATCGACCGGCAGGAATCCGGGCCGCAGTTTGTCTCCGTGGAGGACACCGTCTGCGCCGTGCACGCCTCGCACGGGACGGTGGAGCCGGTGGCCCCGGGCCTGCTCTCCGAGGTGGCCATCGTCTGCCGCCTCGCCGCCGCCACCGTGGGCGGGCGGACCTCCGCGGACTGGGCCGGCTTTGAAAAGAACTATGACCTGATCCGGGACCACATCTCCCATGTGGTGAACGGCTGCGAGGACTACAACCGGAAGGTCCGGCAGGACGGCGGGTTCATCCTGCCCAACGGCCCCCGCGACTCAAGGACCTTCAACACGCCCACCGGCAAGGCCATCCTCACGGTCAATGAACTGGAGCATGTGGAACGCCCAGCCGGGACCCTGATCCTGCAGACCATGCGCTCGCACGACCAGTTCAACACCACCATTTACGGTCACAACGACCGGTACCGTGGCATCAGGAAGGGCCGCGAGGTGGTGTTCGTGAACCCCGCAGACCTCACGGAACTGGGGCTGGCCGACGGGCAGCACGTGGACATCCACGGCGTGTACTCCGACGGGGTGGACCGGGTGCTGCGGAACTACCGCGTGGTCTCCTACCCCTCGGCCCGCGGCTGCGCGGCGGCGTACTACCCGGAGGCGAACGTGCTGGTGCCGCTGGAAAGTGTGGCGGAGGGAAGCCAGACGCCGGCGTCAAAAGCCGTCATTGTCCGGCTCGAACCTGTGCCCGTGCTGGAGGAGGAGCCCACCGCCTGGGGGTAACCGGTGGGTTGAGCCCGTATCCGGTGGTTGAGCTTGTCGAAACCCTGGTTTCGACAGGCTCAATCACCGGCTGGTTACTGCCCGGTGTCCGCCCAGCCCCGGCTGGCCGGACCGCCGTCGGGCCCGTCCTCACACAGCTGGAAAGCGACCCCGGCGGCCTTCTCCACGGCAGCCGACGACGCCTCCCGCGTTCCGGCGCTGCCCGTCCCCGCGTCCAGCCCGGCGGCGTAGCCCACCAGGAACGTGGTGACCGGCGCTGCCGCGTGGATGACGTTGCCCGCGGACTTGCGGGCCAGGTCCAGGAGCAGCTCGTGGTCCACTTTCAGGTCCAGGATCTGCAGGGCCTGCGCCAGCCGGTTGCTCCACTGGTCCAGTACCTGTGCTTCGTCTTCGTTGACTGCCATGGTCCGCTCCTTGCCATCGAAATCGCCGGGTTTTGCCGTCCGCTGCCGACACTACAAGGCTTGCGGACGGAAGTCACCAGCGATGGTCAGGAGAGCCGGGCGTTCACCGCTGCAGGCGAAAACACCTGGTTGACCAGGAGCGAGGACATGCCCCGGATGCCTGCATCCTCGCCCAGGGCCGCCAGCCGGACGTCCAGGTGCCGGGTGGCCCGGGGGAGGGACATGGGGTAGAGCGTCTCGCGGATGCCGCCGATCAGTGACGACGAGGCAAGGTCCCCGGCGATCAGCAGCACGGCTGGGTTGAGCAGGCACACCACGGTGGCCATCACCTCGCCCAGTCGCTGGCCGGCCTCATGGGTCAGCCGCATCGTGTCGAGGTTTCCGGCGAGGAGTTGCTGGCGCACGTCCTTGCCCGACGACGCCGGGATCCCCAGCTCCGTGAGCTGCCGGGCAATCGCGCCGCCGCTGGCGCCGGCCGCCAGGCAGCCGAAGGAGCCGCACTGGCACTGCAAAGCCGAGAAGGCAGGGTGGCGGACATGCCCGATGTCGCCCGCGCCGCCGTCGACGCCCTGGTAGATCTCGCCGTTGATCACCAGCCCGGTGCCGATGCCGGTGGACGCCTTCACCAGGCAGAGCGACGGCGTGCCCTTGAAACCGGCGGTGTACTCGCCGACGGCCATGGCGTCGGCGTCGTTCTCCACCAGGACCGGAACATCGAAGGTGTCCTGGATGAGTTCCACGATGGGGTAGGCGTCCCAGCCAGGCATGATGGGCGGCTGGCTGGGACGCAGGGTATGCGGATCCACGGGACCGGGAATGGACAGGCCCACGCCGGAAACCTTGGACACGGGGGTCTTGGTCTGTTTCAGCAGCCGCTGCGCCGCGTCCATGATGGCGCGCAGGACCTTTTCCGGCCCGTCGTCGACGGCGGTGTCCACGTGTTCGTCGGCGATGACGGTGCCGTCGAGGTCCGTCAGTGCCACCCGGCTGGACGTTGTTTCCACCGTTGCCGAAATGGTGAAGGAATGCTGCAGGTTGAAAGCAAGGTGGGTGGGCCGCCGTCCGCCGGAAGGCCTGGCAGCACCGGCCTCGCGGATCAGCTCGGCCTTCAGGAGGGCGTCTACGCGCTGTGCCACCGTCATCCGGGACATGCCGGTCTCTTCCTGGATGTCGCCGCGGGTGACTGCTTTTCCGGACCTGACCAAGTGAAGGACATCCCCGGGTCCCACGTACATTTGCTGCTCCTACGGTCGAAAAGGCACTTTCGCAATCCTATTGGCCGGGCAACCAATAGGGCACAACTCGTGCACCAACATGTCGAATGAGTCTGCAGCTAATGCTAGACAGCTAGACAACATCTGGATAGCCTTTAGGCACAAGTTCTGTGCCTGTGACTGTGCTCACAGCCCGCGGCGGGTAAGCAGCACCCGCTGTGCCGGACAGCCAAAGTCGGCGGTCCCGGCAGGAACAGGCGCCGAATGCGCGAGGACGCGGCATCAAAAGCGCCGCCTAGGACAGGAGCATCGAAGTGATGAGAACCAGAGGCAGATCCACGGTGGCCGCCGTTGCCACAGCAGCGCTGGCCGTGGCAATGCTGGCGGGCTGTACGCAGGACGAGGGTTCGGACACCGGGCCCACAGGGGGAACCGGCGGGGAACCCATCACCGTCTGGACCGCCGACACCCTGCCCGACCGCGTGGCCAAGACCGAGGCCATTATCGAGAAATTCACCGCGGCCACCGGCGTGCAGGTTGAGCTGGTGGGCGTCCCCGAGGACCAGTTCAACCAGGTCCTCACCTCGTCGGCAGCAGCAGGCGACCTTCCCGACGTCATCGGCTCCATCTCGCTGGCCCAGGTCCGCACGCTTGCCGCCAATGACCTGGTGGACAGCGACACGAACAAGGCGATCGTGGAGAGCCTCGGCGAAGGCACCTTCTCCGAGCGTGCCCTTGAGCTGACGCGCGACGGCGACGAGCAGCTGTCAGTCCCGGACTCCTCGTGGCAGCAGCTCCTGTACTACCGCAAGGACCTGTTCGAGAAGGCCGGCATCGTGGCGCCCAAGACCTACGACGACATCAAGGCGGCAGCACAGAAGCTGGATACGCCTGAGCTGGCGGGCATCGCCGCGGCCAACAAGCCGGGCGAGGCCTTCACGCAGCAGACCTTCGAGCACATCGCGCAGGGCAACGGCTGCGAAATGGTCAACGACCAGGGCGACATCACCTTCGACAGCCCCGAATGCGTGGGAGCCCTCACCTTCTACCGCGACATACTGAAGGACTACTCGGTGCCGGGCGCCCAGGACGTGGACACCGTCCGAGCCTCCTACTTCGCCGGCCAGGCAGCCATGGCCATCTGGTCCACCTTCCTGCTGGATGAAATGGCCGGCCTCCGCAACGACGCCGCACCCACCTGCCCCGAATGCGCCGCTGACCCCGCCTTCCTGGCCAAGAACACCGGCGTCGTGACCGGCATCCAGGGCCCCGACGGCGACCAGCCCGCCCAGTTCGGCGAAGTGGTCTCGTGGACGGTCACCAAGGACTCGGCCAGCGACTCCGCCCGGAAGTTCGTGGAGTACTTCATGACCGAGGGCTACGTTGACTGGCTCTCCATCGCTCCGGAAGGACGCCTTCCGGTCCGTGCCGGCACCGCCGACAACCCCACCGAATACGCGGACAAGTGGAAGACGATGCCCGCCGGCGTGGACAAGAAGGAACCGCTGGGCAACTTCTACTCCGAGGACGTCCTCTCCGTGCTGGAGCAGGGCCCCGATGAGCTGAAGCGCTGGGGCATCACGCAGGGCCAGGGCGACCTGGTGGGCGCCGCCCTGGGTGAGCTGCCCATCGCCAAGGCCGTCAGCGACGTCACCTCCGGCGGCGTTGATCCCGAGACCGCAGCCAAGCAGGCGGCCGATTCCCTCAAGTCCATCAAGGATTCGCTGCAGTGAGTTCCACCCAAAAGGACGCTCCGGCAGGACCGGCGGCATCAGCCGCCGGCCTGCGGGGGCGCCGCAAGCTTTCCCCGATGGCCCGCGAGGAGCAGCGCGCCGGCCTCACCCTGCTGTCCCCAACGCTGGTGCTGGTCCTGGTCATGGTGGTGTTGCCCATCCTCTGGACCCTGGTGCTGGCGTTCCAGCGCGTGCGGATCCTCAACATCCGCACAGCAGGGATCTTCGGCCCGTACACCGTGGCCAACTTCGACAACGTCTTCTCCAGCAGCTTCTTCCAGTCGCTGGCAACCACCCTGGCGTACTCCATCCTGGGCACGGCCGGGGCCATCATCCTGGGCCTGATAGCCGCCCTCGCCCTGCGCAAGCCGTTCAAGGGCAGGACGCTGATCCGGGCCTCCATGCTGATCCCGTACGTCGCCCCGATCGTGGCCGTCACCTTCACCTGGACCACCATGCTCGATCCCCAATTCGGGCTGGTCAACTACTGGGGGAAGCGGCTGTTCGGCTGGGAGGAATCCATTCCGTTCCTCAGCGAGCGGGTCAGGGACGTCTCCCTCCTGGGGCTGGAGTTCCAGATCCCCACAGCCCTGATCACGGTCATCGTGTTCGAGTGGTGGCGGTCCTTCCCGTTCGCCTTCCTGTTCCTCACCGCCCGGCTCAACGCAGTGCCGGACAGCCTGGAGGAGGCGGCCCGGGTGGACGGCGCCACGCCCATCCAGCGGTTCTTCCACATCATCCTGCCGCAGCTGCTGCCCACCATGGCCATGCTGTCCGTCCTGCGCTTCATCTGGACCTTTAACAGCTTCGATGACATCTACCTGCTCACCGGCGGTGGCGGCGGCACCGAAGTGGTGGCTGTGACCGTGTTCAACTACCTCACCGCCCGCGGCGACATTGGCGCGGCATCCGCCCAGGCACTGGTCCTGGCCCTCATCCTGGGCCTGTTCGTGGGCATCTACATCAAGTTCTTCGCGAAGAAAGAGGAGGTCTCCTGATGGCGGTTCCCGTCGAAACACGGCGCCCGGCCTCTTCGCCCCGGCCCCCTGAAGGGTCCCGCTGGACGCGGGACGTGATCGAAACCAGGATCTTCGGCGTGCTGCGCTGGGTGGTGATCGTCGGCCTGGTACTGGTGACGCTCTTCCCGTTCTATTACATGTTCATCCTGTCCATCCGGCCCCTGGACTCGCTCCTGCGCGACCCGGGCTCACTGGTCATTCCGCTCGCCGAACTGGACTGGGGCTCCTACGTGAGCATCATGACGCCGCAGGAGGACGGCGGCCAGGGCTTCCTGAGGTTCATGGGCAACAGTGCCCTGGTGGCGCTGGGCACGGTGCTGATTTCGCTGCTCGTGGCCATCCCGGGCTCCTACGCCATCAGCCGGCTGAACTTCTTCGGCCGCCGCCAGGTCAGCGCCCTGTTCCTGGCCGTGTACCTGTTCCCCAGCATCCTGCTGGCCATCCCCCTGTTCACGTTCTTCACCCGCCTGGGCCTGCGCGGCCAGCTGGTGGCGCTGCTGATTGTCTACGTGGCGCAGGTGATCCCGGTGACCATCTACATGCTGCGGAACTACTTCGACACCATCCCCACCAGTCTGGAGGAAGCCGCCGCCCTGGACGGCGCCAGCAGGCTCGGCGTCCTGCGCCGGATCAGCCTGCCGCTGGCCATGCCCGCCATCATCTCCAACGGCCTGTTCGTGTTCATGATCGCGTGGAACGAGTTCCTCTTCGCGCTGCTGTTCCTGGTCAACACCCGGCCCAGCTGGACGGTCTCGCTGGGCCTGTCCCAGCTGGCCGGAAGCATCGAGGTGCCCACCACCGTGCTGATGGCGGGCTCGGTGATCCTGACCCTGCCCATCATCATCATCTTCTTCGCCGCGGAGCGGCTCCTCACTGAGGGCCTCACTGCGGGCGCGGAGAAAGGCTGATGGCGTCCGCAACAGGGGCAGGTACCAGTGGCCTCCGGGAGACCGTCAGTGGTCTCCTGGCGGCTCACTGGCGTGCGGAGCACGGCTACTCGGTGCCCAACCCCGGAACCTATCCGCACCTGTGGCTGTGGGACTCCTGCTTCCATGCAGTCCTCTGGGCGAAGCTGGGTGACGGCAGGGCGGCCGGCCAGGAGCTGGACGCCGTCCTTGCCGGCCAGCTTGCCGGCGGGATGGTGCCACACATGCGCTACGGCGGAGCCGGGCCGGACACCTGGCTGGGTCCCCTTCCCGGGACGTCCTCGCTGACCCAGCCGCCCATGTTCGGGCACGCCGCAAGGGTGATGTCCGACGCCGGCATCCAGCTGTCAGCCGGCACCCTTGCCAGGGCGCGGGCGGGGCTGGACTGGCTGTGGGAGAACCGGCGCACACCCGAGGGCCTCATCTATGTTGTCCATCCGTGGGAAGCCGGAAACGACCATTCCCCGCGCTGGGATGACTGGGGCGCCCCGGGCAGGACCAGTGACGGCTACAGCCGGTCTGCACGGACGGCCTGGAACAAGGAACGCATGGCTGAGGTGTCCTTCTCGGCGGACGGCGCAGCGTGCTGGTCCGCGAGCTTCGTCGCCTGCCCGGCGGCCTTCAACGCCTACACCGCCTTCAACCTCCGCGAGCTCGCCGCCATCACCGGCGACCCGGAACTCGAGACACGGGCGGCGGCGCTCGCGGAGGCCATGGACGAACAGCTGTGGGATGACAGCGAACAGCTTTGGTCAGACCTCGCGGTGGTGGGCGGCGGCCCGTCCGTCAGCATCCCCATCAGCGACGGCGTGATGGGAGCCCTGGTCACCGCAGACCGTGCCAAAGCCAGGGCCGCCCTCGCGCAGCTGGCAGACCCCGCCCGGTTCGGGGCATCCTACGGCCCCGCAAATGTGGCCAGGTCCCACCCCGCGTACGACCCGGACACCTACTGGCGCGGCCCGGCGTGGCCGCCGCTGAACTACCTGTTCCAGCAGGCCTTCCGGCGCCAGGGCATGGATGATGAAGCGGCGTGGCTGGCGAAGCTTACGGAAACCGGCGCCGTTGCCAGCGGCTGGGCCGAGTACTGGAACCCGGACAACGGACGCGGCCTGGGTGCCGTGCCCCAGACCTGGGCGGGCCTCGTCATTGCCATGCAGCAGTAGCGGCCGCCACAACGGCGCGGGCCAGGCATTCGTGGCCCGCGTCGTTGGCGTGCACGGTGTCCTCCGCCAGCATGGTGCCCGCGTCCCAGTCGTCTGCCTCCGCAACCACCACGCCGGGGAACCCTCCGGCCACCCGCCGCAGCTGGTCGTTGTACACCTTCACCAGGTTGTTCGAGCCCCGGTTGTGGGGAGCGTGGAGGCTGAAGTCCAACAGCGGAGGCTGCGCCACGGCAACCACCAGCGCCCCGCGGGCCGCCCGCCGGAAGGCGGCCAGGATGGTCCGCAGCGCGCCGGCATAGTTTTCAAGGGACGACGGCGACTCGCCGCCCAGGCGCAGATCGTTCAGTCCCGTCATGAGCAGGTAGAGGGCCGCCGGCGGGGGAGCGGAGGCCCGGACCAGCGCTGCCGTTCCGGTGCTGCTGCTGCCGCCGACGCCCCGGTTGTCCAGCTCCAGTCCCAGCCCTGCTGCTGCCCGGGCGGCCAGGCACAACGCCGGCATGGACGCGCCATCCCCGTCGATCCACGAGTGACCGTACGAAACCATCCGCAGCATCCCGGCTCCCGCCCTCCGCCAGCAACGCAGCCCCGGGTGGGCCGCCGACGTGCCGGCAACGTTATCAAGACCGCTTTTCCGATCGGAAGACCATGAGCCACTTTCCCGCCAGCAGCTACGACAAATTTCCCACCGTCACGGTTCCAGGGCACCACCAGGCCTGGACCGGACACGCCGCCTGGCAGGAAGCGGCCCGCGCGGATAAGCCGGTGGTGGTGGACACTTACCCGGGCGTCCGGCTGGATGAACTGAAAGCCGCTATTGCGCAGGCGCTGCCCGGCCACCGGATCCTCGATGTCGAGGACCTTGCCGCCCGGCCTAGCGCGGACATCGACGCCCTGATCGCCGCCAACCTCACGGACGACCGCGTTTTTGGCGTCCTGAGCCATCACACCCTTGCCGACTTCTACGACGCCGGAAGGCTTGCCGGCCTGGCAACCCAGGTGTCGGCGTCGGACGTTCCCGTGGTCCTGGTTGGCTGGGGCGCGGCCCTGGTTCCACTGCCGGAGCGCACGCTGGTCCTTGCGGACATGGCGCGCTGGGAACTGCAGCAGCGCCAGCGCGCCGGGGCCCCGAACTGGCGCTGCCACAACACCAACGAGGACAACCTGCGCAAGTACAAGCGCAGCTTTTTCGTGGAATGGCGGGTGGCGGACCGGCACAAGCGGCAGCTGTTTCCCGCCGTCGACTACGTCCTGGACACCAACCGCAGCGTCGGCGAAGCAACCATGATCACGGGTGAGACATTCCACCGCGGGATGGCCGCGGCCGCCGCGGCGCCGTTCCGCGTGGTGCCGTTCTTCGATCCGGGCGTATGGGGCGGGCAGTGGATGAAGAAGGTCATCGGTCTGGACGCGGAGGCGGATAACTACGCCTGGTGCTTCGACTGCGTTCCGGAGGAGAACAGCATCCTGCTGGACGTCGGCGGGCAGGTGGTGGAACTGCCATCCGTGAATGTGGTGTTCACCCAGCCCGCTGCGCTGCTGGGGCCGCAGACCTTCGCCCGGTTCGGCGCTGAATTCCCCATCCGCTTCGACTTCCTGGACACCATGGGCGGCGGGAACCTCTCGCTGCAGGTCCATCCGCTCACGGACTACATCCAGGACCGGTTCGGCATGCATTACACGCAGGACGAGAGCTACTACCTCCTGGACGCCGGCCCTGACGCGGTGGTGTACCTGGGGCTCAAATCCGGGACGGACCCGGCGGCCATGGTCAGGGCGCTGAAGGAAGCGTCCGACGGCGGCACGCACTTCCCGGCGGAGGATTACGTCAACGCCTTCCCGGCGCGCAAGCACGACCACTTCTCCATCCCGGCCGGCACCGTGCATGCGTCCGGCGCCAACTCGATGGTGCTGGAGATCTCGGCGACGCCCTACATCTTCACCTTCAAGATGTGGGACTGGGACCGGGTGGGCCTGGACGGCAGGCCCCGGCCCATCCACGTGGACCACGCCAGCCGGAACATCCAGTGGGACCGCGACACGGTATGGGTGAAGGAGCAACTGCTGGACCAGGTGGAGGAGCTGGGCTCGGGCCCGGGCTGGACCGAGGAACGGACAGGCCTGCACCAACTCGAGTTCATCGAGGTGCGGCGGCACTGGTTCACCGGCACCGTGGAACACCACACCCGCGGCACCGTCAATGTCCTCAACCTGGTGGAAGGCCCTGAAGCCGTGGTGGAGAGCCCGGACGGCCGCTTCGAGCCGTTCGTGGTGAACTACGCCGAAACCTTCATCATTCCCGCCGCCGTGGGTGCCTACACCATCCGCCCCCACGGCACCGGGACAGGCCAGAGGCTGGCCACGGTGAAGGCTTACGTCCGCGGCACCGAAACGGACCTGCCCGCCAGGGTTGTCGGCCGGCCCTCCTGAGGGCTGTGCCTAGGGTTCGGCCCGGACGTCCCTCCGGGCTGCCTGGCTCCGGCCGGACTCCCGGGTCCGTGCCCACCATGCTGCCCCCACCAGCCCGGCTTCCTCGGAGCGCGCCGCCTTCCGGAGCGGCAGCGCCGCCAGTTGCGGATGTACCGCCGCCAGACCCTGGCGGACCGCCGGTTCAACGATGTCCCAGGAACCGGCCATGGAGCCGCCCACAATGAGGACCTCCGCGCCGAACCGCAACAGGAACGGGCCCACGGCCTCGCCAAGGGCAGCAAAGGCGCGCCCAAGTACTGCCGCGGCCACGGCGTCCCCGGCCCGGCACGCCTCAGCTATGGCGCGCACGTCCGGGGCGCCGGCGTCGGGCACTTCGGCAGCGTAGGCGCGGCGGATTGCCCGGCGGGAGACGGTCTCCTCAAGCGGGAGGCTCCGGTACTGCAGCAGGTAGCAGCTGCCGTCCGGCGGCACGTCCGGCCCGGCCTTCACCGGAACGCCGTCGGCAAGGAACGCCGAACCCACTCCTGTTCCCAGCGTGAGGCACACGGCCCGGCGGCTGTCCCCGGCAGCACCCAGCACCACCTCGCCGATGCCGAACGCATCGGCGTCGTTGAGGAACCAGGCGCTCCTCATCGCGTCCTGCAGCCGTGCCCGCAGCCCGGCCCCGATATCCATGCCGCGGAGTCGGTCGAACTTGCCCACGTGCTCATACAGGGCCACCCCGTTCGCATAGTCGAAGGGGCCGGGCAGTGCGACGCCCCAGCAGCCGTCATGGTCAGCGCCGATGTCCCGTGCCGCGGCCGCCAGGCCATCCAGGAGGGTGTCCGCGGAAGCGTTCGCGTCAAGGCCGCGCCGCACCACGCTGTCCGGGACCACGGCCCACTGCTGTTCCCTATTGCCAGGGCTGTTCACCAAGGCCGCCGTTACATGCGTGCCGCCGATCTCCATTACTGGCGTTGGCTTGCCGCCGTTGTTCACCTGTCTCCCTTCAAACCCTGCTGTCCGGCGTTTGGTAACAGCTGACGGTCGCCGCAACCTCGGCCGCCGGGTGCACGGCCGGCTGTGCTGCGGGACCCGAAAGCACGGGATAAACATACTGCAATTTTTGTATAACAACTAGGCACAAGTGGGCTAGTGCTTATGCTAATGTCAGATAGGTCACAGGATGACAGCCTCCACGAACCGAAGGACAAAACTGAAAGTGTCCCGCTTCCTCCGCATCGCCGCGCCCCGCAGCGTGGCTGTTGTTGACCAGCCGTCCGTCCCCCTCGAACCCGGCCAGGCGAGGGTACGCACCATCTACTCCGGCATCTCGGCCGGGACCGAGCTCACTGCCTACCGCGGCACCAATCCGTACCTCACCTCCGTTTGGGATCCGGCGTCGCGCCTCTTTCAGCCCGGCCGGGAAGCGCTGAACTATCCGCTGGATGGCTGGGGGTATTCCGAAGTAGGCGAGGTGGTGGAAGTTGCGCCACCGGCAGCGCCGGTGTCGGATGCCTCCGAGTCGGACCCGCCTGTGAAGCCGGGCGACGTCGTCTGGGGGATCTGGGGACACCGCGACGAGGGCATCCTCGCCGCCGAGAGCCTGCGGGGCCACGTCCTGCCGGACGGGATGGACCCCCTGGCCGGCGCGTTCGTCCGGGTGGGCGCCATCGCCCTGAGCGCCGTGCTCGCCGCGGACCTTGGCCCGGGTTCCACGGTGGCGATTTTCGGCCAGGGCGTCATCGGGCTGCTGGCCACCCGCTTTGCCGTCCTGAACGGGGCGGCCGTGATCGCCGTCGACGGCATCGAGAACCGGCGCGCACACGCGCTGCAGTGGGGTGCCGGCCACGCCCTCGGCCCGTCGCCGGAGCTCGCCGGGGACATCAGGCGGATCACCAGCGGAGCCGGCGTGGACGTGGCCATCGAGCTGAGCGGCAATTACCGCGCGCTGCACGAGGCAACCCGCACCGTGGGCGCGGACGGCACCGTCATCGCGGCCGGGTTCTACCAGGGCGAGGCCACAGGGGTCCGCTTCGGCGAGGAGTTCCACCACAACCGCGTCCAGCTGCTGGCCTCGCAGATCGGTTCCGTGCCCAACCGGCTCCGTTCCCGCTGGACCGTTCCGCGGCTGCAGCAGACGGTGGTGGACCACCTGGCCAAGGGGCTGGTGGACGCACCCTCCCTCGTCACCCATACCTTTCCCCTGGCGGACGCCGCCAAAGCCTACGAACTGCTGGACACGGACCCCCAGTCCGCGCTCCAGGTTGTATTGGAGTTCTCATGACCGTCATCACCGTCCAGGAGCAGCACCTTCCAGGTGCCAGCCTCGAGGAGAAGTTCGACCAGGCGCTGGAATGGGGTTTCGGCGGAATCGAGCTCCGGTCAGCCGGCAACCTCGAGTTCGAGGCGAGGCTTCCGGAGCTGCGCCGGACCCGGGCTGCGGGCGTCGTGATGCCCACGGCCTGCGTGGAGATGTCCCACTTCATTGGCGCGTTCGACGACGAACTCCGGAAGGACGCCGTCGTGCAGCTGAAATCCCAACTCAGCGTCATGGCCGAGATCGGCGGCCGCGGCGTCATGACCCCGGCCTCCTACGGCATGTTCTCCAGGCGGCTGCCCCCGTTCGTGCCACCCAGGACCGAGGAGCAGGACACCGCCGTGCTGGTCGAGGCCCTGGCACTCCTGGGCGGGCACGCGGCGTCGGAAGGCGTGGAGCTCTACCTGGAACCCCTGAACCGCTACGAGGACCACATGGTCAACCGGCTCGCTGACGGCGTCCGGCTCCTGAAGCTCGCCGGCCAGGACGCGGTGAAGCTGGCACCGGACACCTACCACATGAACATCGAGGAAAGTGATCCGGCGGAGGCGCTGCAGGAAGCGGCGGACTACATCGGCCATGTCCAGGCCAGCGACTCCAACCGGCTGGAACCCGGGGCGGGCCACATCGACTGGGCACTGTTCGGGGCCACGCTGAAATCCATCGGCTACCAGGGGACGGTGGCGCTGGAGTCCAGGCTGTCCGGTCCCGCGGCCGAAGTCCTTCCCCGCGTTCCCTCGCTGCTGGGACGGTACCTGTGAGCGGCGGCCACACCCGGGATGCCCGGATGGCTGCCCCGGACGCGCGCGGCGCGGACCCCCGCCGGATTGCCGCCCTCGGCACCGCCGTCCTGGAAGCCAACTGGCGCACCACCCACACGGTTCCGGCGCCGGGACTGTATCCGCACCAGTGGAGCTGGGACTCCTCCTTCATCGCGGTAGGGCTGCGGCGCGTCTCGCCCCGCCGCGCAGGGCAGGAAATGGACGCGTTGTTTGCCGGGCAGTGGGACGACGGCCGCCTGCC
>Ga0307412_10000546_pt1 | contig 22421 bp, 42 predicted proteins | sample DK1Cmetagenome_3_FD_203823 | JGI IMG/M metagenome (GOLD analysis project Ga0307412, IMG submission 203823) | Maize rhizosphere microbial communities from greenhouse at UC Davis, California, United States - DK15-C-1 | ecosystem: Host-associated > Plants > Roots > Rhizosphere > Soil | place: USA...
GATACACGTTGATCGGCGCCCTGGGATTAACGACAACCGATTCAGACGTTGATGGGGTAACTCCTGAGATTGACATGGACGTCCTGCATGCACAGTTTATGAAACTCTACAACAAGTTGATCCAGATAGATTCCAAACTATCCCGCATTCATCCTGACAACTGGAAGGGAGAAAAGACGACCCGTGTTTACTTGAAGGCTATCGGCGAAGCGCGTAAGATGTTGGTTGACCTAACCCCGAAGGAAGTATGAGTTTTCTGGATGACATCATCGATGAAAAGAAAGCCTTCCAATGGATTGAGCAAGGCACGCCTGAGTGGGATAATATCCGCGTCGGAAGGTTCACCGCTTCTGAAATCTGGAAGCTGACGGTTGAGCCAAAGACCAACGCCGATAAGGAAGCTGGTAAACTTTCAGAAACAGCATTGACCTATGTCAGCGAGAAAGTAGCGGAAGTAATGACGGGGCAAGCTAAGCAACAAGGATACGCATTCCCCCTCGTGTGGGGCACAGAACAAGAACCTAACGCCATTGAAGAGTTCGTAAAGCGTACAGGATACATGCACGAGCGTGTGGGCTTCTTTCCGTTCACTGACCACGCCGGCGGTAGTCCTGATGGGTTTATTAATGATGACGCGATTCTAGAGGTTAAATGCCCGTATGACTCGGCGACTCAATTAGACTATCTAATGTTAACGGATCAATGGGACTTGAAAAGATTGAAGCGGGAATACTACTGGCAATGTCAGGCCAACATGCTGTTCACTGATAGAACGCTTTGCCACTTTGTAACCTTTGATCCCAGGATGAAGGAAGATAAACACCGAATGACACACCTGCTTATAAAGGCTATCCCGGAAGATCAGGACTTGTTAGTGAAGAAGATCGGGATTGCGGTGAAAGAGAAATTGGAACTTTTAAAACTCCTCGCATGACCAAGGACACTAAAGACGTAGTACACTTAGATGAAATGGAAATGGATTCTAAGCACCGCCAAAGGTTGTGTAAATCTATGGTGATAGCACTTGTAATATCCCTTCCTATATACGTAGGGATAGCGGCTTTTATTGGATGGTTGATTAATCTTTAAAACAATCATGGAATACAAAACCTTAAACATCAACCAGAAAATCAACGCCAAGAATAACGAGGTAGTTGAGTGGTCAAGGTCTATTACAGGTAAACTCATGCACCTAGTAAAAAGTGGAAGAATCTTTTCCACAGGATCACGAATGAAGTTAGAACCGGATGGTATTCACAACAACCGTAATTATGACGGACCTGGTGATGATTATTATTCAGGATACTACGGTGGTGATTGGGGATCGTATGTAGAGGATGATAGAATGATTGAAGCTCAAAAACTGAAGTAGTCATGGAATACACCATACAACAAGCGAAAGACGAAGCTGTCAAATATTGCACTAAAGACTTTCCAGTATATACATATGAATATGATGGTGCTGGCGGTTCAATGTGTTACATCCGAAAGGATATCGCTGAAAAAATGGCCGAACTCTACGCCTCTAAACTCCGAGAAGCAGATAGGAAAAGAATTGAGGAATTGGAGCGCGGTATTGAGTGCTTTAATCAAAGTGAGTCTAATCTTAGATCATATATCGGCAGTTTGAATAAAACTCTGATAGACATCTACCACGAGTCAATATCTCCTGAAAATGATTCTCCTTCTATTGAATATATAATTGCCAAGTGTAAGAAAGCCCTTAACCCTTAACAGCATGGAAAAGACAGCAAGAGAAGTTATAAAGGATACCATTGGAATATCGGTGGATGCCGGAGATATGACTCCAATGGATTATGGGGAATGCGTAAGATGTATGGAACTCTACGCCAATCTCCATTCCTCCCAGCTTAAAGAAGAACTCTCAGCACTTATGGAAGAACTGGAAAGGTTGAGTGATTTAGCGAAGGTTATGGAGAGTGAGCGTGACCACTGGTGCAATCTATACAACGAACTAAGAAAACAGTCCAGGGAAGAAAACGAAAGACTGAGGAATCTACTGATTGAAATTTCTCCACCCATCCCATAATACAGAAGAGAAATGAGTCACTGGGAAAACACCGGAAGATCCGACGAATGGTATACACCGCAGTACGTTTTCGATGCCCTGGGTTGTCGCTTTGATTTAGATGTGGCTGCCCCATATAACCGTCAGTTTGTGTGCGTTCCGGCGGAGAAATTCATTACGCATGATTCACTTAAAACGGAGTGGTCAGGGTTCGTATGGTGTAACCCTCCGTTCGGAGGTCGTAACAGCATAGATCCATGGATAACAAAAAGTCATTTACACGGTAATAGCATTGTACTTACTCCGGATCGAACCTCGGCAACATGGTGGCAGTCTGGAGCAGAGAAGGCAGACTGTGTTCTATTCGTTCACGGCAAGATAAAATTTATTAGACCAGACGGTACAACTGGCAATCAGCCTAGCAACGGGACAACGCTATTTGCATACGGTGAACAGGCGGTCAAAGCGCTTCACAACGCTCAACAAAAGTTTTTAGGAATTATCAGGTAACCCATAATACAGAAGACAATGGAAAGTAACAGAGTGATTTTTGATAATGAATGTAGGGAATATCGTCAAGGTTGGAATGCCAATAACAACGGCGCTCATTACCTGTCTAATCCTTACAGTTGCCTTGCATACGATGGCGAGTTACACCGCCTATGGCAGAAGGGCTACAACGACAGTCAAGATGCTTGGGATAGTCCAGATGAAAAGATACCTGAATCGTTCCCGGATGATGTTGTTAAGGCTTCTTTTTCAATAACAGATCAACCACCAGCTTGGTAATTCCTTCACCCCCTACAGAACAATAAGACAATGGAGAATAAGAACGACACTTTTAGTACAGTTAAGTGGATGGTCCTTTGGCTGACTTTCTGTATGACCTTTCATATATGGATAATGTTGCTTATTAGAAGCTGTATTTAACCTATAGTATCAACTCCCTAAAGGACTAATAAATGGAAACTAACCAGACAAGCCTATTCAACCAATCAGGGCCGGGAAGGTATGAGCCTATTGCTTACCATAACACCATGCACCTAGACGCGGCCCTTTGCGCTAAATGGGAACTCATGGTAGGAAGTCAAGACGCAACGGTACTCGGACACTTTATGAATCATCCTCACGCCGCCTTTACACCTTGGGAAGTATCTGACGCAACTGGAATCTTCATCACAAACACAAGAAGATCGATAAATACTCTCCAAAAGAAAGGGCTGTTGATTGTAGCCGGAGAAAAGGTAGCTAAGACAGGTCACTTGAATAACACCTATAAATTCAAACAGTAATATGATGGTAGCACACGTTAATAAAAATAAACTTCGCACGTCTTTCAGACGGCCAGGTTGTGTGGGAGGACCGAGTTCCGCATTGGTTTGACTCAATCTCATTCGGCGAAATAGTTAAAACCGATGGCAACTTTGAAAGCAATAAAAGGGAGGCTGAATCTACTGGATACACCTATGAGGAAATAGCGAAGATCGAGAATGCTTTTGAGTGGGGATGGGACGACAAATTTGGTCAGGAAACTGACGATGACGGATACCTTGGTCTCATGGCAGTAGTCGACGTACTCGCCGATATACACGGAATAGACCTAACCACAAGAGAAGAGACTAAGAAGTTATTCATTAAACAACCTCAGCTCTAAGGCGTATAGCTGGTCAGATCGTGGGGTTATATAAAGTCTTTTTCCTCACGGTCATTTTTGGGGAGTAGTTTTTGGAAACAATTTAGCCTGTTAGTAGGTCCGGAACGAATACAGGTCCTGCGTATCTGAAAGGAGTAATTACCAGACAGAAAAGCAGAAAGGGGCAATCCCTTTAAGTCGGTTCGAATCCGACACTCTCCACTGAGTTTTAACCATGTTTCCTGTGGTCACCACTCGAAAGAGGAACTACCACCTTCGATAAACTTGGTGACAAGCCGGGAAAGACCGGCACTTTTTTAAAAATTAAACACCAACACACACACCTTTTAGGAATATGCCAGTATCAGAAGTATTTAATATATGTAACCGCAGGCCGTTGAGTGAGTACCCGGATAAGTACTTTGACCTGGTGGATGATGACCCTCCATATTTTTCAGGCCCAGAGAAACGTGAATACTATGGTGAAAAGGTGTCTAGTATCGGAGTTAAAAGATTGTATAAGCCGTCAGGTAAATGGGAAGTTCCTGGGCCTGAGTATTTCGATCAAATTCTTAGAGTATCTAAGTACTATATCATATGGGGTTGTAATTATTTCAAATACCCTTTTCACTCCGGTAGAATAATATGGGATAAGTGTAACGACTCGAGTGATTACTCTGATTGTGAGATCGCCGCAACAAATCTTTTTGATCATGTTAGAATCGTCCGATTTATGTGGAATGGAATGCTGCAGGGTAGTCTTTCAGACGGACGGATAATGGAAGGCGATAAGAGCAAAAATGAAAAGCGTATTCACCCCACCCAAAAGCCCGTGCAGATTTATCGATGGCAATTCCAGAAGTATGCACAACCAGGATGGAAAATACTAAGTCCTCATGTGGGTAGTGGCTCAGATCGAATTGCTGCTTATGATTTGGGATTAGATTTCACTGGATATGAAGTCGATGAACACCATTTCAAAAACCAGGAGAAGCGATTCAATCAGTATAAGAGCCAATTAAAACTATTCACTCTATGACTTCACTAAGATCAAGACCTAAGAAGGATAACAACGGGAGCAGCTCTGAAAACAAAAAAGCAAACATTTCAGGCTGTGGGCTTTCACAGGCTTCGGTAGCTGCCCCGTTCTTTTAAAATGAAAACTAACCGCCTATGGGATATTTAATAACACACAGATCGGTAGGTAGACCAGTAGAACCTATGGGTACACTATCAGCGGCGACCATTCCGAGAAAAGCTAAAAGGAACTTGGAGAAAGTTAGACTTGTCCTTTCAGATCTTAAAACTTGGATGAACACCGAACACGATGAAAAGACTAGATCGAAGATCGCGCAGGCTGGATTGGCTTTGAATGACTTATTGATTGCTCACGACTTAGAAAACTAATAAGATATATGGCTAAGGACCCGGCATTTTTGTTTTACAGTTCTGATTTCCTTATGGGGGTTATGGTCCTTAGTATGGAGCAAAGAGGACAGTACATAACCATTCTATCGCTAATGCACCAGCATGGTAGACTTACCCTTGAGGAAATTGAAACAGCACTCCATTGTAAAGTTTCTGAAAATGTTCTCAAAAAATTTAAAAAAGATTCTGAAAACAGATTCTACAACGAACGACTAGAAAGTGAAGTAAAGCGCCGTTCAGAATTTTCAGAAAGTCGTCGTAATAGTTTAAAGATTGATAATGGTGATATGGTTCACCTGTACATAATTAAGTCGCCAAGTGAAAATCTTTTTAAGATAGGAAGCTCTAAATATCCACAACTAAGGTTGAAGGAAGTTCAGAAATATAAGCCCGGATCAACGTTTCTTTGGATTAGTACAGATTTGTTTGAGCGAATCAATGAACAAACGTTGCATGAAAAATTTAAGGATAAGCGTCATAAGTATGACTGGTTTTTACTTTCAGATGAAGACTTGAATTATATAATCTCAAACTTCTCTAAAACATCAGAAGTTAATCGTACGGAAGTCCGTACGGAAACTGAAACTGTAAATGTAAATAGAAATAAAGATGTAATTGATTTAAATAAAAAAGGAGTCGAAACATTCGGTGAAAAAACCACCCTGTTCGTAACGGTCCGGGCTGTGTATGTAGGCCAGAAGATTAAGATAATTTATAGTCTACAGGAATACTTTCAATCAACTGCCCAACTAGAATCAGTAATTGAATCAGGGTGGACTGACTTTAGCGGATTCATTAAGTCTAACCCAGGGGCGATGTACGAGGATGATAATCATCTGTACCACGCATTCAAAAAGTATAGCACAAATCAAAAGCAAGTCAACGGTACCAGGAAGAAAAAATCATTTGCAGAATACAATCAAGGTAAGGATTTATGAAAGAGTTTTTCTACAACCTACTCCAGCAATTGGATAAACTGACGGGCATCAAACAGTACGATAAACTGATGGCCTTGCCAGAAACCGAGTCCGATAAAGAAATCGAGGACTTGTTAAAGATCCTTTGCAATGTATCTGCACAATTCCCATTGATACCGAAAGACGCACAGAAATCGATTATAAGACAAGCAGTGGTCGCAGACGGGGATTTTATCGGACTTAATGCAAAGTTCGTCTATAAGTCATTAAATGCACAAAGGGATAGGTTCTTCAAGGAGTCTCATCACGTCAAAGAATATCCTGGTCCGGATTGGAAGCCAGTAGAAGGTGAAGACCGTCAAAAATGGCTGAAGGCATGGGAACAAGAGCTTGCAAAGTTTGGACAACCGGAGACGCAAAGCCATGTTAAAGCCGTGGAGCAGTCACTTCCTCAAAAGCCTACTGGGATATACGCTCCAAGTTCCCCACCTGAACATATTGAAATGGCAAGGCTTAGACAGGAATACGCCCGTGAATGTACGGACTTATACACAGGTAAAATATTGGAAGGTAAGCCAGAGTTTAGTGAATGGTTAAAACAAAAAGGAGTATGAAAACACCTAAAGAATGCCTGGCCGCACAGATTAAGAATCACAGTCTAAGCGAGCCAAAACACATCGAAGAACTGGATAAGAGAAACTTACGACAAAGCAACAGTAGCGCTTGACAAGACATTAGCCCTTCAAGGCATCCGAGATAAGATCAAACGCGAAGTACCCGAGTTGATGACTGACAAACGGCTAAGGGAATGGGTCGGGGAAGACCTATACATAATGCTGGAAACTAAAATTGCGGTTGCTGCCGCTGAATTTGGAAAACTATGAAAGGAGATATATGAAACGATACAGACTTAAAAAAGAAGCATTGAAATTTTTCAAAGAGAAATTATTGACCGAAGTAATGCCGCTCCATGAGTGGGAAGAAAACTATTCCGTCGATGAAAAAGCATTGGAAGAAGTTAAGCCGGCATATGTAACATACGGATTTAAGGAAAATAATGGAGCCACCTTGAGCGGATGGACCAATCCAGAAGGAAACACTGGGCACGTAGGATCACATTTTTACTTTACAGTCCACTTTCCAAGCGTCGATTTCTATGAGCACGATAAGTTTTCAAAGGGCCGAGTGGTCCGGGAATTAATGGACCGAATCCAAAGCGACCTCGATCAATTCTATCAAAAGTTCGACAATGATACAATTTGGGATCGCATTTAAAGAGTGACTAGTCTAACTGTCTTCCAGAGTAAATAGAAAAAACAGATTTAGCCTTCCCTCTAAGTAAAGAGAAGAAAAACGAAAAATAAATGCCGATAGACTACAAACGATACCCTCCTAACTGGAAAACTGAAATTGTTCCGTTTGTGCTTAAAAGGGCAAATGATTGCTGTGAGGAATGCGGGCTTCGTAATGGTCAGTCTGTGTACAGAATTAAGTTATGGGTGAAAATAAATGGTAGATACAAATTTACTTCAATCTGGTTTAGTTCAGAACACGACGCAAAAAGAGAGTGCAGAAATGGTGAGGTAAAGAAAGTAACGGTGGTTCTTACTATTTCACACACAGACCACGATGAGACTAATGTCGATGTTAAAATGGACCGACTAAGGGCGCTATGTCAAGCTTGTCACCTGCGATATGATGCCCGTGAAAAATATGAACGGCAATTTAAGTAAAGAGAAGAAAGTAAAAAAAGATATGAGCCGCCTTCCATTTTACGACAGCATACAGTTAACCCCCGAAGAAGAGGAAGAGGCCATACTACAAGGAAAGATTAAAAAATATTTCTATGAAAAGAACAAACGCTACTGGCAGGAAAAAGAAGGAGGCAAAAACAATCGTGATGTCATTTTTCAGCAAGTTCGACAACAAGGAATTGATAAGTGTACAAATGCCCGTGGAAAGGAGGAAAGCAATAAAAGGTAGTTACTCTACTCTAGTAAAGGACTCAAAAATTGCAATGGCAAATCAGTCAAAGGTTGACAAAAATTCTATTTCGGTATCAGTTTCGATTGAAGAGAGAGAAACAGACCGATTAATCATATCATGCCCAAATGGCTTATCGGTAAATATGCCATCGGATTTCACGAAAACGGATTTAGAAATAATTCAACTGCACCTGCAAGCGAAAATATTATCACTATGACCTGTACCAACTGCGGAGACTTTAAACCCTTGGAGCGTAACGGAATATGCGCCTCCTGTAATGCCGCTGCCAGGAAAGCGGAACGGCAATCTCGTAACATGAAGGTATCAACACCAATTTCTAAGGTAAGCCAGAAACGCGCCGGTGAAATGGCTGAGTACATCAAACTGAAGAAGGAGTATATATCCCTTTATCCTGTTTGCGAGGTCGAAGAATGTAACCTGAAAGCAGTGGACATTCACCATCAACGAGGTAGAGAAGGGGAACGGTTACTGGATACGAACTTCTTTATGTCCGTATGCCGGAAGCATCACACGGAATTTACAGAGCATTCGTCAGCAGCAAAGAAAGACGGATACAGTTTTAACAGAACAACCCCCCTATAAAAAAGAGAGAGTATGAAAACAGAATGGATAAGCGCTGAACAGTTGGAGCAATGGATGGCTGAAGAGCGTAATGTATTACAGAATACAGGATCATTAATGTGGAATGAACCGGAAGAACAGAAACGCACACTTTATGTTGCCGAGTGTCTTTCAGTTACACTAAAATACATTGAAGCCTGTAAAAAAGCATCACTAGGTGCCCCTCCCCAAGAATAGAAACTAACTAAACAGAAACGATATGAACAATCTGAAATTTCAAGACTGGTATGATGTAGAGCCAGAGTTTGAGGTGTGGTATCTCGTTAAGTGCCCTGATTACTGCGAATCTGGATATCATATGGCAAAATTCCAGTTTAACAGATGTTGGGTAACTGATGGAGGTGACACGATTAATGCCTTCGTAAAAGGATACGCTAAGCTGGAAATTCTAACCCCCAACCCCTAAAGAGTATGTGCAAATGCGTTAACATAGAAGTCCAGTCTTACGACAATCAGACGGTCGTTGATTACCCAGAATGGTTCGTTTCTGAAAAGAGCGTTCGCGCAGCAGGTATAGATAACTGCATCCTTGATGAGATTCTATACTTATGGTCAAAAGGCATACAGACGATAGAAAGTTGCTGTGGACATAATAAGCATCAAGGGTACATATCTGTACTTGAAATTCACAGCGATAAGATGGTGAATCTTGGCTATAAGTTCTACCAATCGAATTTTAGAAATGAAGAAGGATGGAACGAGAACGGATACCGCAAAGATACATTCAAACCGAGATCAGTGTAAGTGATACCCCCCCCTCAGCTATGGAAAAGAAGAAAATAACCCAAGTCGGCTACTTCAACGGTAAGTTTCTCTACAGTCCTACAGGATGGCCGGAGGAGCCAAAATATGATGTTAAATGTCATTCTACTCATTCATGTATCTGTGCATCATTAGCGTTCGAAAATGGTGCTAATCGGGATGTGGTTGATGGATATGATGATAATTGCCCCCATCGTTACCAGAAAGCCCTTTCCTCAGCTATTGCCCAAGCAGTAGAGTTCGAAGATCAGGAATCTATTGAAGAATTGGTAATTCAATATAATGGCGCAAGAGAGTTCGTTAAGATGAAAGACGGCATCTACACCATCCCTCCAACAGAGTTCAAAGTGATTTGTAAAAAATGGTGTGGCGGCGCTGGTTGTGTGCCAAATAGAAATCGATGCGAAATACCTGTTGGAGTGAAAGTAGCCCGCCTAGTTACCCAACAGTCAGAGCCTAAAAAAAATCAACCTCCTAACTTTGATTCCCCAAAGAATTGGAAAGAGGATTATGAGCATGAGAACGGGAATTATATCTGCACTTGTTACTCGTGTAAAGAATCGTTTTATGGTCATAAACGTCGAGTTGTCTGTAAAACATGTGCGTCAGAGCCTTCCCCTGTAGAGGAAAAGGACATTTGTCCAACGTGTGGAGATGGAAAGGAGCGCATTAAATGGAAGTTATGTCCAGATATATTCCATCATTGTTCTAAGATATCGGAAAGCGATTTGGCCTTTGTGGCAAGCTATCAACGTGACAATAAGCACTACGTCGAGTCTCCCGCTGTAGAGGAAACACAGGAGGAACTGACTAAGAAACTTCAATCCGAACTATCCTCCCTTAAAGAAGAGAACGAACGTTTAAAATCCCAGATACAGGAACTAAGAAATAGTTAAAATATTTTTAACAAAGCCCTTGTATATATCGTATATACCGTATATCTTTGATTCATCAATTAAACAATACGGCTATGAAAACCAACAGAAACTTTTTAGGATACACAGAGGAAATAACAGTTTGCGGATGCTGTGGTAAGACTAACCTTAAAGGCACATATGCTGTTGAGATTGAAGGTGCCGGGCTAGTATTCTATGGATCTTCATGTGTTAAAAAAGCACTGGGAGTAACACCTCACTTTCTTGAAAGAATCATGACAAGAATAGCTAGAAGAAATAACGGGTCAGCCATCTACAAGGTGGCGGCCTAATCACATAAAGCAATCAATAATTATGGAAATACCGAAAAGCGTTTTTTATGTCTTAAACCCTGAAAAAAAGGCGTTCGAAGACTCCGTTTCTTATAACCGTGAAATGTGCCAGCTTGAGTTTGTGAAGTCATGGTTTTCCGGTTGGGGCATACAACCTACAGGTTACGAGGCGAACACTATTTTTAAGATGTTTGAGCGTAGCGGATTTAAAATTATGGAGGTAAAACTGCCCAAAAAAATTTGTGATAAATGCGGGACCAAACTTGATGTTGGTCTATTTTGCCCTAATTGTGAATAAATCCCCGAATATGACAAATCACATGTACAGGCAACTTCTTTTCAATGAACTGATAAAAGTTGATCCGATAAAATTAGTTGCTTTAATGGTAGACCTTGAAAAGGCAAAGACATTACTTATGGAAGACCGCACCATAGATACAACCGATGCTTTAGGACGTATTTCTACGGACCTAGGATTTATGATTGTGACACATGGAGAAACACTTCATTTAACTGAAAAGATATGAGAACCTGGAGAGATAAATGCCATGAGGCAGGACAGGACTGCGGCTGCGGTGAAGTTTGCATGTTTGCCCCTAGTGGCAACGCTCAATCAGTGATAAAGCAACTTGAGGATGATTTGAAGTTAAAGGACGACCAAATCAGAATACTGAAAACAGCCATTCTCGAATCTAAACATGAACTAGGAAATATGGTTGCATTTGAGCGACTACAGAAGGCTTATGATGAAACAGAATAATAACTTTATGACACTACAAGAAGCACAAGAAGCAATAGCTAAGGATTATGGCTATAAGTCATGGTATGAAATTGACCCAACCAATGTGTCAATGGATCAAGTATGGAAGGATGTAGCACTTCTATATGCAGAGTCGGCTATCCTTCACTTAAACGGTTCATACGAACGCGAAATCAAATATCTGAATCAGCTGAACATTGACATACATGGAGTCGTTCACGGACCCTTGAGTGATGGAAAAAAGGTTGCAAGAATAAAAGAATTGTTATCATGACACTCGATGAAGCTAAAGATTACATAGCCTACCGTATGCGGACTAGCTGGGAGGAAATACAAAAGACTCATACCACCACAGGAATGGAGGCGGTTATGAATGAAGTGTGTGACGTTTACGCGCGTAGTAAATGGTATGAGGCATGTTTCGAGTCAGCTAAACTAAATCGGAATACCACCACTTACATTGAGCCAGAATTTAAGCCATAATTCATATATTTGCTATATATGAGAAAGCTAATAGACATCCCCGACGAACTTGTTAAAGACCTCAAAATCCTGGCTGCCCACGCGGATAAGGACGTGAAGAACTACTTACAAGACTTCATTATAGAACACATCAAGAAGAACAAAAAGAAATGAGCGGTGTATATTTCTTATTCCAAGCTGAAAAACTGGTGTACATTGGCCAGTCAAAGAACGTTGAACACAGGCTTGCAACCCATAATATAGATTACGATTCATATCGGGTTATACCGTGTTCAATTCCAAATTTATTGCACTATGAGAAGAGATTGATTAAGTACTTCAAGCCAAGATTAAACGGAAGTCCCGGCGGAAAACGAGAGGGATCGGGTCGTAAAGTAGGATCATTTGGTAATGGTGTTAAAAAAGAATCTGTTGTAATGAGGATTCCAGTAAGTTTAGTACCGATGATTGATGAATACGTGAGTTTATGGAAATCAGGATTATCAGATAGTGAAATTGATACAATTATGTCTGTAAAGTACGAAAACTACGCCTCACTGAAGAAATGAAGCACCCCAAAGACAACGAGATATACCCTATAGGAACAAAAGTATTAATACTACGAGGTGTTTAGCCATCAGCAGGGCATTAATTTTGTGTGAGTGTGCTTTATGGCACTGATCAATTTTACATTCTACGACCAGCAAAGCCTAAAATTATTGAATGAGGTACTTAAAAAACTTAATAATATGCCAACTAAACAAGAATTTCAGGCCGCTTTCGACCAAATAAACGAAGCTACAAACAACATCGCAGCCGATATTGACCGGCTTTCTTCCCAAATAGGATCCGGAATGTCAGAAGCAGACCAACAGGACGTTCTAAATCAACTTTCAGGTATATCTACCAGGCTTCGCGACATTGCCTCCAAGACGCCAGAACAGCCTACAGAACCAACAAACCCAGATATACCCATAGAAGCTAACCCTCCTGCGTAACTTAGCGTAGGAATATCTTTCCGAATAGTACTCCGACGACCAATCCGATAAGGAAGCCTACTAAAATATGCCACCATCGGTATGGACACGGCGGCGCCTCTATATTTGTAACTACTTGGTGAGGGACTTTTACTATTACCGTGTCGCTTTTTACTTTTCCCTCGATGTAAACCTTGTCACCTGGAAGTTTAACATACTTAATGGTGAGTTTTTCCTTTTCAATCGTCACGGTATCCCCTGGCTGTGACTCGAAAACGGTATCTGTTTTAATTTCAGGCACAAATACCTCTTTTTCGATGAATACAGTATCCGAATCGATAGAAGCCCCCTTTTGTTCAGCCTTATTAATGTGATGCTGGGCGCGCTTTAAATGCCATCTGGCAGAGCATCCAGACATAAGCATGATAAATAAAACCAAAATGGGATACTTCATAGATTTTTTTAATCCCCTCCTTTGGTGATTCTTAATTTGAACTTGTCCGGCAGAAGGTCCACCAGCTTTTTAAGGGTTATCTTGGTGTTCGCAACATCCAATACGCCGTCCTCATCGATATGTAAAAGCCGTTCACCTGGTAAGATACACCCTTTTATATGGGAAGTATAAGTTCCCGGGTGCCATAGAATGCCGGACCTACCAGGAACATTCAACACTCGAAAGTATATGTATGGCCGATGGACTGTCGGCCCGTCCTTCACAACATCATATTCGCCCTCAGGAATACAAGACACGCCGCGACGGTTATCTTTCCAAGGCAATTCCAGTGTCTTAAACTCAAAAATGGACTTATTTAAGTCGTTTATGACGTATCCATTCCCGTAGGTTGCTAGTGGTCGATACCAACGTTTAAGTTCTATGTGCATATCTCGCTAATTATTACGCCGTCCTCGTTGCTCGTATAGCAAGTTATAAATTTTATCAATCTTGGATTCTAATTTTTCTATCCTTAGCTCCATGCGCTCTGAAAGTTCATGGATGTCGTCTTTGATGTTTTGTAGGTTGCTCTCCATAACTGCAATGGCTTCAGAGTTTTCGGTATATTTTTTATGTAGAAATATGATCCAAGGAAAAATCACAAAGATTACCACCGCAATTACGTAGTATGGTATGGTTACCGTTTGGTCCATTCGTTTAGTATTAAGAATCCAAGAATAATGAACTTAATAAGCGTAATACTTACCCCTAATATACCAATATAAAACCAGGGAGTATTGTATGTAAGGAAGTAGTCGAAGAGTTCAATCCCTTGTAAAAAAAACCATACCGTCAAGATAGTATGATATTCCGGTATAACGCATAGAAAGGCCCATGCAATCAACATCATGGACACATAGAAGCAAGCAAAGTAAAGGTAAGATTCCCACGATATAGAAATCGTGGAATAAAGGAAGGGTTGTATCTCTGCTTCAGAATTAGGAAGGAATAAACGTAATAAAAGCCACGCCTCACGTATAAGAAGCGCAGCAAATATCAAAACCATTGCATTTCTAGCACTCACGGACCTGGTGGCTTTGGCGGCGGCTTAGGGTTTTCCTCAGTCTGAGTAGACACGTACGGCTTTTTCGGCTTGTCCTTCGGTTGTTTCGATTTCTTGGCCATTTAGTTTTGCTTTAAGCAATGCAATTTCAATTATAAGTTCCTCTTTTTCAAGGTTTATGCGTTGAATTTTGTGCGCCTGGGAGTTTACTTTGTAAGTAAGCCGGGTGAGTATAACCGCAATAAAAATTAGGAATCCGATAAACACAACCATAAGTTTTAACAGTTAAATTTACTATTAAACTCCCACGGTTAAGATACGGCTATTCGCTACAACTTACAATAGTAAGGTTCCCCTGATTATTAAGGTATAGTGGGGTCGTCCACTTTGTTTGCGGTCTTGCCTGGATCCTTCTGGATGAAGATAGAATTAATCACAAGTATCGATCCTGTGGCCAAAATCCAATCTTGTGTGGTTATCTTACCTTCGTAGTACATAAAGAGGATTACAGCGTATACGATACCCTTTAATGTTGTTAGCCAGTGCTTCATTATTCGATCACCGACTATTTTAAAGAATCTTTCCATATTATTTTAATTTTGTTGCACTGGAAATTGATACCGCTTCCCGCTTTCTGTGATGAAGTAAAGAATGTTATTCAGCACGTACTGAGTTACTACCATGTCCGGAAGCTTAGCCCCGCTAACCTGGTCCATCCATGCCCAGTAAGACTCCGGATCAGTCGTAGAGTATGCCCGATCCCATGCGTTATGGGTGACGTTGAAATATTCTATAAGGTCGGCTTTCCCTCCTAGTTCGTTCACCTTTGGGACGATCTGCCGAATGGAAGATATAGTTACCGTCTTGTCTGCCGTACCATGCCAGGCGCGTAATCGTGTGGGCACAATATAGGACAGGTCCGCCGTTGCATCAGCTTTCCCACAAACTACCCCCGCTGTTTTCCAGTAACCAGGGTAATATCGAAGTGCGGATAATGTGCCGATACCTCCGAGTGATAATCCGGTGATGTGCGGGACGCCTCGGTAAGAGTCTACAACTTCTTTTAATATGGCAATTTGGTTCCTACCCCAACTCCCGATACTGGTCGGTAATTGCGGAGCGATAACGATATATTCCGTTTCGAATCCGCTCTTAAAGAGTTTAGGAATAGGAAGTTTTTCAATGAGGGTAATATCTGATCCTCTTTCTCCAAGGCCGTGAAGGAATAGAATTACATGCCCGTTCCATTTCTTAGGCATAAATTCCAGATATCGCATGTCCTTATATACCTTTTCGGTACGGATCATCTGTGCCAGTGAGGCAAAGCAGATGAGAAGGGTAAGTATTAGTGTGATGAATCGTTTCATATTCTTTTTAATTCATAAGTGTCAATATTGCTGCTGCGGCTCTTTGTCCCGATAGCTCCTGGCCGGGTATAGTTAAATGCACATCGTCAGTATCCCACGAAGCACAATCGTCGGAGTTATAACTTATTCTTAGCCCAGGATCGGCGGCTGCGAAAGCGTCTTGTGCTAATCGAACTCCATTGGAAGTTCCTCCGACTAATCCGAAGTAATCTATGTGACCACGGCGCAAAACAAACCTTCCGTTGTATTCTGGTATGTCAGCCTTTAAAGCTGTGTCCAATGCTTCAAGAGCAGCTTGATAAACGCCCTGTGCAGAACTTCTATTTGCCTCGCCTTGATCCCACATGAATATGACTTCAATGTTTGTTCGGCCCCTGGCATTTAGAAAGGCAATTGCGGCTAAAATACCATCCCTTAAAAAAGGATAAAGCATTGTCCCAGCACCGCTGTTATCCGTCGGGTGCCAGTAGTTTAGAACAGATGGAAGTAGTGAAGTCGAACCGACAGCATATTTGAAAAGAAATACTGTTTTATCCGCTGCCACAATATCACCCATCATCGAGGCATCGGGACCAATCAATGAACCGCGACCACTGACAGCTGTAGGTAGGGCGTCAGCGTCGTAAAGATTGAACTTAGTTATTACCTGGGTCGCAATCCCGTCAGCATTATTCGCAATAAATCCGTAGCTAAGTTTGTTCCTGTAGGCAGAGTTTACAAAATCGCCTTCGGTTAAGGTGTTAGTTCCTACTGCGTTGCTTTGACCAGACTGAACTATCAAGTATGTTCGAATATCGAGATGCGTCAACACAGAGGCCATTTCACTGAGGGCCGCATTATACGCTCCCGTTGCTGCTGTTCCTGTGAACAATCTCAGTGGCCGATAGAAGGCAAGGAACTTTTTATTTACTCTATCTTTGAATAGCGGATTATGGTTTTCTGTATTAAGAAATACCGTACTCGCATCTGTTATGGTTGTGCTTGAAGTGAGTCCAAGTTCGTTAAGCTCATCGTACCCGTTAGGATTTGGCTTGAACGAAAGGGGAGACATTACAATGTCGCTAACGGGGTATTTCACTTTACCGGAATATGTGGGAGTAGCGTTGGCTACATCCTTTGTCGTGTCCGCAAGATTAACAGGTATAACGGTTGAACCTGACAATGTAAACCCGTACTTGTTTGCAAAGGATCTTGTCTTGCTTCCGCTTCCCATTGAAACGCGCAAGGTTGCAGGGCTTGCGCCGGTAATCGTCCCGTGATAGGGGTTACCATAATCCGTTACATAGTGGTTGTAAATTGTTGCTCCGGCCTCTTCTTCGTGTTTGTAGTAACGTAGTAATCCTGTGGTGTCTATTTTACCGTCCTCGATTTCAATAAGCTCCTGATGAGTTTTAACGACGTTATAGAAAATGATTTCTGCAAACGTCATGTTGTTGGTTTCACTGGCGGCATTTGGTCTACCTCCGGCCTTCCAATCTCTCAGAGAAACTATATCACCTGTAGTGTTGACAATGTTGTTGCTTGAATCGGATAACGTCTTATCGACATACATCCTTAACGCGCTCTGTGCATGCGTACCATTGAAAGTTATAGCTATGAAATGCCATGAACCATTGTTTAGACTGTTCTGGTTTGTCGTCACGACCGCATCACCGTTCACATCCCGATAGGTACCAACACGGCCACGAAGAGAAGTCACGCTTAGCGCTGTGAAGAACTCAACTCGCAATGAGCCTGAGGACGAATGATCGAGCCGAATACCTTTGTAGGATGCTGCCCAGTCTTCGTTTGAGAATATAACATTCTCAGCGCCAGAAAGGGCGCTTTTAAAGCGGATACAGATCGTGAAGGTAGACGATGCCCCGAAGCCTAAATCTTGTCCACCTGTTCCCTTTGGATAGGTGACGGTATGAGACGCCGGATCGGTATTAACCGCGAAAAGATTTCGTGGGTTTCTACTTCCATCTTCGCCCGAAATGTCTTGCACAGTACCATTGTGCTTTACAAATTCCGCAAGGATAGCCTCATGGCTCAATGGCTCGGGAACTTGCTCAAATATGTATGGATTTATAATCATTCGCCAATCAATGCTCCTTTTAAACCTGCTGCTGTTCCGTCGCCTAGGCCATCTATATCCAAAGAAACCTCTGCATCGTCCGAGATGTTGGCATTAGATATTACTGCCTGTATGGCCGCCGTTACCGATGTTTTTTCTCCGTTGTCGATAGTAAGTTTTGTAGATAATATCGATGATCCGTTTACATTTATGTCGACAGTTAAAATGCTTCCTGAAGTCTGTGCAGTTGTAAGCGAAATTCTTACGGCTGTTAGGGTCATCGCATAAGGCATCCTAAACGTAATCTTTCCCGTCCCTGTGGTTAATGGCGTGGTTTCGTCAGAAGCTGCAAATTGAATAACCTTCGATCCATCTATTTCTAAATCCCCAGATCCTAAAACTGATGTTCCATTGATGGTCTTAATATTAGTACCGCTTACTAAGGTGTTTTGTTTCTCTGATAACCCTGAATCGGTATAACTATTGGCTGCTGATTGAGCGGCGTCGGCGGCCCCCGCAGCATCAAAGGCACTAGTATCTTCTAAAGCTGCTGTACCTAAGTAACCCGTTTTTATTTGCAGTGGACTTGACTCAGATCCATCACCTGAAATAGTAACATTATCCACATGAACCGTAGAGTCCACAGGATCGACGCTTGAAGAAACACGATATTGTATATAAGACTTTAAAATCATATCACCGTTAATTTTCCGTACCGTAAAACATACTCATAACCCCCAGAATCTACATACAGAACTTCATAGAAATAATCCCCAGCATCGTCAAAGTCTGTATCCTGAGTGTTTAAAATCAAAATATTGCTGGACCTGGTTAACGAATATTCTTTAATCTCTCGCCCTAGTCTTTCGTTATATATTCTCATGTAGGAGGCTGCGTACCCAGGAAAAGTAAATGCCGTTTCCGTCCCGCAGTCATCGTATACAAACTGAAACCCTAGATCAATTATAGGTTGAGTATTGTACAATGTTAGCGGATATTCTAGTCCCTCAAATAGATGTGTATTGTCCATATTTTAATTTTAATGACAGCGGCATCGTGTACAACCACACGAATCACCATGTTTATTCTTTACTGCGCTGATGTGAAAACTATTCCCTGTGGTCCCCTCCTGACAATAGGCAGAATACAAAGGATAATTTGAACTATTGCCGTCCAAATATCCGATCATTAGATTTTTATAGTACTGTGTCTGATACTTGGCGTCTTTTATCAGATTGGACATTTGAATATCGCTTGCCGCTACGCTGTTTTCTTCCTCATGCACTCGGATTCCGGACCTGGTAATCTTAAAATTTGCCTTGATAATCCAATTTTCGTGCGCTGCCCAAGCTACAAACTGTTTAATGTATGGGTACAATGACGTGTAGGCGGCTGAAAGCGTGTTGTTTTTGTAATTCGTCAGGAAATCCTGATAAAATTCATCTCCCATCAGCATTCTTAGCATCTCCTGAGCGCGATAAATCTTATGCTCCAACTCTTTATCGTCAATGTTGGTGTCTATGTCGCATTCTTCCCGGAGATATGCGTAAGTGATCAGTTTGTTTAGTTTAGCCATCCGTCAATTTCTTTAAGTTTTGATTCTAAAAAGCTAAACATTTCGGCCCCACCCCATGCTTGGTATAAAACCGCGTTGCAGCCTTCACTAAAAGGGCTATTAGAAAATTTATCGTTCTTTTTAAGGTAAGAATGGATACGTTTTAGCTCCCTTACCCCCATTGATTGGTTATCAACAATACGCTGGGCCATCTCCCGGCCTGCCTTACTGCTGCATTTCAAACTCATCTTATCCTGAAACTCTAGAGCCTTCTTAGCAGTATTGCGTACTTTCTCAGGGAAGCTAACCGGGATTCTGTTTGTGATCCTTGCTACTGGCTGTGGATCTTGGCTGGGGTCCACAACTGCAGGTTCGGTAGTGGACTCTATGAGTTCAATCTCCGTATTATCATTAATCCATTGTCTCTGCTCTTCGGTTGTCATAGCCTCCCATATCTTATCATCCAATACTTCCATTTCAGGGTATGGATTGTAAGGAACGATTGTAATATCCTGTACGTATGGGGTTTCGAACTTGCTTAACAACTTACTGTAAAGGTCTGTCTCTACACGCTGATCCTTCTTAACACGCTGCTGCATGAGTTTTACAGCTACCCGGACTGCGTTACCATCACCACCGAGGGATACCCCTTCATTAATATTCGCTAGAATAGCGGGCACTTTCCAGCCTATAGTGATCTTTTTGATCGCCTGCTGATCTAGGGTCATAAACAAATCACCGTTATTATTGGCAGGTAGGGCGATTGGTTCCGGTTTTTCTTCTCCTTGGGATACCCATTGTACCAACATATTACCAACACGCTTCGCCCCCATGAAATTGCTGGCTATCACGTCATCAAATTCCTGGGCAATCGTAGCAGGTTTATTATCCCCATTGTGGTTTGCGTAGTCGGGGTTTGTGGATGGCTCGTTCGGATTTCCTCGCATGATCAACATAAACGGCTGTAGGAACCCGTTATTTAGGTTGTCTTCATGGTAATCGGATACGCCGGACTCTATTTTCATCCACTTGACAGCGGAATAGGCCTCGTTTATTGGATAGTATGGGCTTAATGGACTAGTTAAACCAACAAAAAGTACCTGTCCTCGGTATTTATCCTTTTGATTGGCTATTTGGGAGCGTACCGCATTAGGGTTGTATACATCGTATACCGTGGTCATCTTTTTATCATAACCTTTGTAGTCGGATGTGCCGAAAAATGGGTTATAATGTATCTTAGAAATGTATCCGTTGCTATCCGGCTTCCCTAATCGGCAGTTTTGGAAAGGCAAAACATCGATTTCAGTTATTTCTCCCAAGGTATTGTACATAACATGCACATATACGCCCTTGAACCGGGTCCAGTCCTTCGTAACTTTTTGGTGGAATTGGAAAAAAGTATCCCCCTTGGAGTTTATAATCTTCTTTTCGAGCGATGGATCAGAGAACCCAAAGCCTTCTACGAAGTCTTGTACAGTGGAAAGGCAGGATGTAGCGGATGGGGAATTGTCAATAGCCTCTGCCCACATGAGCGGAAAATTGTCTTTCCCTGATCTATTTAGCTCATAGGGTAGGTAATTCTCGTTAGTTTCCGCATTTCGGGGAGCCGGCTGCCGAAATAGGTTGAATATTTTGAAGTGCCAGGACATCGTATGTCGGTAAATTGTATCGGTTTGAAACCGTGTTCAAAACCTTACCATAAAATTCACAGAAATACCCTGGTTTTGCTTGCAATAAATCCTTCAAGATGGTGGATCGCTCTATATTGGCCCTAGCTGTTGAATTGCGAATCTTCTTCTGGTAGTCCACCCGTACCCATGAATAGTGATCCATGACAATTGGTGACCATTTTACACCGCTGGTAATATTTAATTGCCGGGTCGGGTCGATTCGGATGCTTCCTCCCTCCCAAGCGAAGGGGTAACGCCTATTGTATACGTGCTTGATGTCTGGGGTCAGTTTGTGGATGAAGGGAACGAGCGTGGTATCTAGCCCAATGGTTAAGGTCGGGTACCTAAAATAAACTTTTGAGGCACAAACTAATCCTTCCAATGTGGGGTCGTTGTGGAACCTTTGCTGTTCCACGTGGAACATTTCGGGGTCGTAGAACTCATCGGAATCGGACAGAATGAAATGGGTGAATCCTAGTTCTCGAGCTTTATCTATCCCAAAATTGCGCTTGGCACGTTCATTATCCGCTGGCCTTTTGTTAAGATCAGGCTCAAATCTATAAGCCAGTGCAAAACCGGGTACTGCTCCGGAGGGCGGTACCGAAACTTCCCCGGTATTTGACTGGTGAGAGTAGATCACTATGACCTGATCCACTAACTTTCTCATTTGGTGGGCGGCGTGGTGAAGTAATTCCCAATCGTCCCAGACGATTATGATGGACGCTAATTTCATTTATTAATTATAGCCGTCACACCACACAGACAAAAACAAAAAAGCACCCACAGATACAAGGGATACCCCCACAGAAAGACTATAAAGACCCAAGTTCCATGAACTGAGGACATACAAAATTCGCATAGCCATAAAGGCTTATTCACATAATCAGGGAATTTTTCATACATCCACTTTCCAATAGCCCCGAAAATTTCACCTTCATTAAACGTGAAGGCAAATCCATGAATAAAGGTGACCGCAATCAATAATGACGCGAAGAAATCAATATACATATTCATTTCGGAGGAAAATTAAGGTTAGCAAACTCACCATGATATATTTTGGCTGCATTGTCATAGGCAATAGCGGCTCTTGTCTCACATCTGAATGTCCCGAGTGATTTATGCATATATTTAGAGTGAATAAATGCATTCCATTTTTTGTTAACCTTATTGAAACAGACCCCGATATACTTAGATGTGCTTGGCTTCCTGGTCTTATTCCTATTTGCTTGGTTCTGTTGCCTTGTCGCCAACCTAAGATTAGATTTCCGATTATCTAATTTGTTCCGGTTTTTATGATCCACAATTAAAACCTGCGGCTCTCCCATTATAATACGGTGCATATACTTTTGCTTAGTATCTATGTTGCGCACAGCATATCCATTCGAATTAATAAACCATCGAATTTTAGAAAACTCATCATAGTACTCATCATCTATAAGGATGTCTTTACCGCATCTAGATTTTATTATTTTCA
>Ga0307412_10000547_pt1 | contig 22402 bp, 17 predicted proteins | sample DK1Cmetagenome_3_FD_203823 | JGI IMG/M metagenome (GOLD analysis project Ga0307412, IMG submission 203823) | Maize rhizosphere microbial communities from greenhouse at UC Davis, California, United States - DK15-C-1 | ecosystem: Host-associated > Plants > Roots > Rhizosphere > Soil | place: USA...
TTCCGATAAGCGGATATGTCATACAAACAATCTGACCACAGTATGAAGGGTCAGAAATCAGTTCCTGATATCCCGTCATTCCGGTATTGAAAACCACCTCTCCCGCAGTTTCCAATTCTGCTCCGAAACCTTCTCCATGAAATACTTCACCGGACTCCAGTATTAACTTTTTCTTCATTTTTTAAATTAGATATTTAGATTTTAGAATTAGAAGTTAGACTTCTGCATTCTGTTATTTTATTATTATTCTCTCTTTTACTTTTTAGCCACCCGTCAAAAATTCTTTGAATTTTGGCCACCCCTCCAGAGGAGGGGAATTTTGCGGGCGTTTATCTTTTCTCTTTGTTCTTGACTTTTAATTTTATTTAAAAGTAAATCCTTCTTTTTCCAAGGCTTCTTTTAAAATTGCCATTCTTGCAAAAACGCCGTTCTGCATTTGTTTGAAAATTCTTGAGCGTTCACACTCAACCAGGTCTGTATCAATTTCTACTCCTCTGTTAATGGGCGCCGGATGCATGATAATCGCTTCCTTTTTCATTGCTTTTTCCCTTTCTTTGGTCAAACCGTATTTTCTGTGGTAATCCGAAGCGGAGAAACTCATTTTTGCATCGTGTCTTTCGTGTTGGATTCTTAGCAACATTAAAACATCTACTTCAGCAATTAATTGATCTACAGATAAATAAGTCCCATTAATTAAAGCTCCTTCATCAAACCATTGTTCCGGGCCTGAGAAGTATACTTTTGCACCCAGTCTTCTTAATGCTTCCGCATTGGAATTTGCAACACGGCTGTGTTTTACATCTCCTACGATTCCTATTTTTAAACCTTCAAATTTTCCGAATTCCTGATAAATTGTCATTAAATCCAGCATACATTGGGATGGATGATTTCCCGTTCCGTCTCCTCCGTTAATTACTGGAATTTTTATGTTTTTTAATTCATCAAAATATCTATCTTTCTTATCTCTGATTACAACCAGATTTACCCCTAAGCTTTCAATTGTTTTTACAGTATCATAAAGGCTTTCTCCTTTGTTTACCGAACTGTGAGATGCGTCAAAAGGTACCACCTGCAAGCCTAATTTTCTTTCGGCAATATCAAAACTCGTTTTCGTTCTTGTGCTGTCTTCGAAGAAAAGATTTGAGCAAAAAACTTCTCCTTCTATTTTAGCAGTTTTTCCGTTGGCAAAAGCCATTGCTTCAGTCAGTATACTGTTGATTCTCTCGGTGCTTAGTTCTGTAATCGTAAACATATTATCTTTAAATTTTTACAAAAAAAAAGCGAAGAAAATATCTTCGCTTAAAATAAATAAATATCGTAAAGGGCGCTTACGCCCGGTAATTCTAATGATATAAATACTGTGTTATTCATTAGGTGCAAAGATACAACATTTTTATAAACTGACAAAACTAAAATTGAAATAATTTAAAACCTTAATCTCTGTTTGTTTTAATTTTTAAATACTATTTTTGTTATAATCAAACACCACTTTTTTTATGGATTTAAAAGATAAAATGATCCTCAGTATTATTCAGGAAGATTCTACCTATTCTGTAAAAGAAATTTCAGAAAAGATAGGCCTCACCTTTACTCCGACCTATGAACGTATTAAACAATTGGAGAAAAACGGGATTATTGAGAAATATGTAGGTCTTTTAAATCGTGAAAAAATAGGTTTAAATCTTGTTGTTTACTGCAATATACGCCTTAAAGAACAATCCCAGAAAGTTCTTGAAGCTTTTGAGAAAAACATTGGAAAATATGATGAAGTTCAGGAAGTTATCAGCCTTTCCGGGGAATATGATTATATGCTGAAAATCATTTCAAAAGACATTAATTCTTATAATGAATTTGCCGTGAATGTGATCTCAAATATTCCTAATATTGGGCAATATCACAGTTCTATTGTCCTTCATGAAGTAAAAAAATCTACTAAATTTAAGATTGATTTAGCTTAATTTTAAACCAATTTCAAACGGGAATAAATATGAGAAATTACCTGATAGAAGATTTGCCGCATTATTTTGAAGAGTATAAAAAATCTATAAAAAATCCTAAAAAATTCTGGGATAAGATCGCTGATCAAAATTTTGTATGGTATCAACGCTGGAGCAAGGTCGTAAAATACGATATGAATGAAGCCAAAATCACTTGGTTTAAAAATGCTAAATTAAATATCACCAAAAACTGTATCGACAGGCACCTTTCCGTACGTGGCGATAAAACAGCCATCATCTGGGAACCGAATGATCCGAAAGAAGAAGCCCAGCATATTTCTTACAATGAATTATACACAAGAGTAAATAAAACAGCCAATGTTTTACGCGAAATGGGCATCGAAAAAGGCGACAGGGTCTGTATTTATCTGCCCATGATTCCCGAATTGGCGATCACGATGTTGGCTTGTGCAAAATTAGGAGCCGTTCATTCCGTGATTTTTGCCGGATTTTCTGCTTCAGCAGTGGCTTCAAGAGTGAATGACTGTGGCGCGAAAATAGTGATCACCTCCGACGGAAGCTATAGAGGAAACAAGGTATTGGATCTAAAAAGCATTATTGACGAAGCTCTTGAGAAAACCCCAAGCGTGGAATCAGTTTTGGTTGTAAAAAGAACCAACAATGAGATAAAAATGAAAGAAGGCAGAGACTTCTGGATGGCAGATTTATACGAAAAAGCATCTCAGGATTTCGTGACCGTCATTATGGATGCGGAAGATCCACTTTTTATTTTATACACCTCAGGATCAACGGGTAAACCGAAAGGTATGCTTCATACTTCTGCCGGTTATATGGTTTATACGGCTTATACTTTTAAAAATGTTTTTAATTATAAGGAAAACGATATTTATTGGTGTACCGCGGATATTGGCTGGATTACAGGACATTCTTATATTCTTTACGGTCCTCTTTTGAATGGAGCGACAACCGTTATTTTTGAAGGAGTTCCAACGTATCCCGAGCCAGACAGATTCTGGCAAGTGATTGAAAAACATAAAATTACCCAATTCTACACCGCTCCAACTGCAATCCGTTCATTGGCAAAAGAAAGTGCAGAATGGGTTGATAAACATGATCTAAGCTCATTAAAAGTGATTGGTTCTGTTGGTGAACCAATTAATGAAGAGGCTTGGCATTGGTTCAACGATCATGTAGGAAGAAAAAAATGCCCGATTGTTGATACCTGGTGGCAGACCGAAACGGGAGGAATTATGATTTCGCCGCTTCCTTTTGTGACCCCTACAAAACCTACCTACGCTACCCTGCCTTTACCGGGAATTCAGCCTGTTTTGATGGACGATAAACGCAACGAAATCTCTGGAAATCAGGTGACAGGAAACCTATGCATCCGTTTTCCATGGCCGGGAATTGCAAGAACAATCTGGGGTGATCATCAACGGTATAAAGAAACCTATTTTACAGCTTTTCCGGGGAAATATTTCACTGGTGACGGAGCTTTGAGGGATGAAGTCGGATATTACAGAATTACGGGTCGTGTAGACGATGTGATTATTGTTTCGGGGCACAATTTAGGAACTGCTCCTATCGAAGACAGCATCAATGAACATCCTGCTGTAGCGGAATCTGCGATTGTGGGATATCCTCACGACATTAAAGGAAATGCCCTATATGGTTTTGTCATTTTAAAAGAAAGTGGAGAAAGCCGCCAGAAAGAAAATCTTAAAAAAGAGATTAATCAATTGATTTCTGATCAGATTGGTCCGATTGCGAAGTTGGATAAAATACAATTCGTTTCGGGGCTTCCAAAGACGCGTTCCGGGAAAATAATGCGAAGAATTCTGAGGAAAATCGCGGAAGGTGATTTCAGTAATTTCGGAGATATTTCCACTTTATTGAATCCTGAAATTGTTGAGGAAATTAAAAATGAAAGAATAGATTAAACTTAATAAACATAAAAAGCGCAGAGATTTTTCCGCGCTTTTTATTTTTTATTTAATAATTTTAATAGATTGCCTGCCTAAGTTAGAATGTACATCCAGAAGATAATTCCCTTTTGGATAATTAAAATCTAAAGAATATTTTTTTAATCCTTCTTTATTAATATCGTCTTTCAGAATATTTTTAATGAACTTTCCTGAAGCATCATACAAACCTATAATAATATGGTCGGAATGTGTAAAGTAGATATTTAAATTTAATTTATCCTTTACAGGATTCGGAACGACTTCTATTTTTAATTTTCTTTCCTGTTTTTCATTGAAAATTTCCTGTGTCCCCAAACTTCCTGTTGTCAATTTGTAGACATTGGTTCCCGCTGCATAAGCTAAACCATTATTAATGATAAAAATTCTGTTTAAAGAGCCACCAACTCCAGTGTCTGTCCATGTATTCCCTCCATCAAAGGTTTCATAAAATCCTGTATTATGGCCACCCATCCAACCGTGAGTTGCGGAAGTAAAACCGACAGCCTGAACATATACATCCGGAAAATTTTTCGTTTCCCACGTAAAGCCCCCATCCAGAGATTTAAGCAATTTTCCTGTATTGGGTACTTCAGATTCTATGGAACAGAAAATTTTGTTATTATCTAAAAGCTGCATTTTCCACACATATTCGTTTTGAATATTACTGTTATAGATCTTCGTCCAGGTCATTCCGCCGTCGAATGTTTTTAATATTACAGCTCCATTATCATCATTTCCTGCTGCAAAACCGACGTTTTCATTAATAAAAGTAATCTCAACCAAAGCATTTGCATAACCGGACATATCAATATATTGCCAGGTATTTCCGCTGTCAGTAGATTTTATGATATAAGCAGGATAAAACCATGCTCCACATCCATAAACCGTTGAAGTTCCGACACAATCCAAACCACAAATCGCTTCCGGATAAGGCGAAATATTATCCACCCTTTGCCAGGAACTGCCTCCGTCAACCGTTTTATAGAAATTGTTGTTTAATGTTCCAAGAAATCCGACATTTTCGTTAAGAAATTCTATATTCCTGTAATATTGATTGGTAGCCGGGCTTACAACCTGCTGAGTCCAGGTGCTACCGCCGTTTGTTGTTTTAAAAACAGCTCCGTTTCCTCCTTTTGCAGCCCAACCTACATTATCGTTCAGGAAAAATACATCATCATATCTGCCTGCGCCGTTTGCGGGTGGATAAGACAAGGTAGTCCAGGTATATTGCGCTTGTAAAAGTGTTGTAAAGAGAGAAAAAGCCAGTATAATTTTTTTCATATTCAGGTTTAAAGCACAAATTTGAATTATTTTAAACAAGTACGCAACTGTTCTTTAAAAACAATTGTTATTGCAAAAATTTTAAACACTTGTTCAATAGATATTTTCATAATATTTAACAATTAATTATAGATAAAATAATAAATATTCAATTTTATTAAAAATAATTTAAAATATATTAAATTTATTGTTATCTTTAAGTACAATTTAAAACTATTGCTTATGTCAAATATATTAGCTGGATTATTTGCACATCACAGCGATTACAAAAAGCTAGAAGCCGACCTTGAAGGTTCGGGTTTTCAAAATTCAGATTACATTGTATACCTTGATAACGGACAACATAATGCCCAATATCTGGCAAGTGTATCGGTAGGAGATAATGAACAGGCTGATCATGCGAAAAATATTTTTAACCAAAATTCTGTTTTAAAAACATTTTTGTTTGAAAATATGAGCATTGAGCAGGCTCATTATCAAAACCTGAAAAGCTACATTGATGCCAGATGCAAAGCTGAAATCCATAACAGTCCCGATGTAAGGATAAAAGGTTCCAGTAACGGAATGGAATCCGCAGAAGTGAAATTTTAAACAATTATTATAAAAATTAATAACCGAAAATCCGTAGAACATTCTGCGGATTTTTTTGCCCTTTGAAAAGTGTAAAAAATTTCGTATTTTCGTGTAAATATAGCCTTTTACACAAATGAGTTACGACTTAGAACAGGAAAACAAAGAAATACTTGCAAGATATAAAGATCTGATTTCTAATACATACCGGACTTTAAATGAGGAGAATAATAAGCTCATCAGAAAAGCATTCGATATTGCGTTGGACGCACACAAGGATCAAAGGAGAAAATCTGGTGAACCATATATTTACCACCCTATTGCTGTTGCCAAAATTGTAGCTACGGAAATTGGGCTGGGAGCTTCTTCCATAGCCTGTGCGCTATTACACGACGTAATTGAAGATTCAGATTATACTTATGAAGATTTAAAGAAAATTTTTGGTGAAAAAATAGCTGATATCGTGAATGGACTTACAAAGATTTCCATCATGAATCACCAGAATATTTCTGTGCAGTCTGAGAACTACAGAAAACTATTACTTACTCTCTCTGAGGACTTTAGAGTTATTTTAATCAAAATTGCAGACCGTCTTCACAACATGCGGACCCTGGAAAGCATGGCTCCGGATAAACAGAAAAAAATTGCTTCTGAAACGGTTTATATTTATGCTCCCATGGCGCACCGTTTGGGTTTATACAACATCAAATCCGAGCTGGAAGATTTATCTTTAAAATATAACAATCCCGAGGTCTTCAGCGAAATCACAGAAAAACTAGAACTGGCTAAAGAAAGCCGCGAAAGATATATTGAAGAGTTTAAAAAAGAAGTTTCAGAGAGATTAGATGATGAAGGATTAAACTTTAAAATCAAAGGCCGGGCAAAAGCAATTTCTTCCATTTACAGGAAAATGCTTAAGCAAGGTGTCTCATTCGAGGAAGTATTTGATAATTATGCTATTAGGATTATTTATAAGTCTGATGCCAAGAATGAAAAATTCCTTGCCTGGAAAATCTACTCTATTGTAACGGACGTCTATCATAGTAATCCTTCAAGAATGCGCGACTGGATTACTCAACCTCGTTCTACTGGATATGAAAGTTTGCATTTAACTGTACTTGGGCCGGACAGAAAATGGATTGAAGTACAGATCCGATCCGAAAGGATGGATGAAATCGCAGAAAAAGGCGTTGCAGCTCATTATAAATATAAAGAAGGCTATAAACAAAGCTCTGATGACCGGAATTTTGAAAATTGGGTAACGGAAATCCGTGAAGTTCTGGAACAACAACAAGACCTTTCTACATCGGAACTTTTGGATAATATTAAGCTTAATTTATATTCAAAAGAAGTTTTTGTATTTACTCCGAAAGGTGAAATTAAAATTTTGCCAACCAATGCAACGGCGCTTGACTTTGCTTTTGCCGTTCACTCAGATCTGGGAATGAAGTGTTTAGGTGCAAAAATCAACGGAAAGTTGGTTCCAATTTCTTATGTTCTTCAAAATGGTGATCAGGTAGATATCTTATCTTCACAAAACCAGAAACCAAAATTCGACTGGCTAGAATTTGTTGTTACTTCAAAGGCTAAGTCAAAGATTAAGAGTTATTTAAACTCACAAAAAAATCAACTGGTAGAAGAAGGAAAAGAGATTCTTCAGAGAAAACTTCGTCACGCAAAAATTAATTTTAATGATGAAGAAGTAAATAAACTTCAGAAATTCTTCAACCTTAAAAGTTCACAGGAGCTATTTTTAAAATTCCAAAGCAATGAACTGGACGCCAGTAGTTTAAGGAAATACATAGAAAGTAAAAACGTCTTTAATAACCTACTTTCAAGGTTCAGGAAATCTCCTGCAAAAAATACAGCTTATGTTGAGCCGAAAGAGCAAAATCTTGACATGATTGTTTTCGGTAAAGATGAAGAAAAACTCAACTACAGCTATGCAAAATGTTGTACCGTAATTCCCGGAGATAAAATTTTCGGTTTTATTACGATTTCAGACGGAATAAAAGTGCACAGCGACAATTGCCCGAATGCAATTAATCTGCGAGCACAATACGATTACAGGGTGATTCCTGCAAAATGGGTGAATGCAGAAAGCTTTAAAAACAGGGTGAAAATTGAGATTGAAGGGCTTGACAGAATGGGAATGATCAATGATATCACAACCGTAATCAGTGGTGCGATGGGAATGGATATGAAAAGTATGTCAATTGAATCAAATGACGGAATTTTTACAGGAACTATCAATCTTGAGGTAAAAAATAAAAGCCAATTAGAGCAAACATTTAAAAAACTTAACGATATTAACGGGATTTCAAGAGTGAGACGATTATAATGATATAAGATGAATTTAACTGTATATTTTAAAAAATTTTTCAGCAGCAGCCAAGCTTCTGGAATTATGCTTATTTTTTGTGTTTTAATTTCTTTGTTAATTGCAAATTCTGCTGCTGCAGAAGGTTTCCAGCAGTTTTTGGATAAAAAGATCGGGACTCATATTTTCCATCTGGAGTATCCTATAAGTATTTGGATCAATGATGGATTAATGGCTGTTTTCTTCCTTTTGGTAGGCCTTGAAATCAAGAGAGAATTGGTAGAAGGTGAACTTTCGTCTTTTAAAAATGCTTCCCTTCCCATCTTTGCAGCAATTGGAGGAATGCTGGTTCCTGCAGGTATTTATGCCATTCTTAATACCGGAACAAAATATGGAAGTGGTTGGGGAATCCCAATGGCAACGGATATTGCGTTTTCATTAGCTATTGTTTCCATGCTCGGAAAAAGGGTTCCAAATTCTATTAAAATTTTTCTTGCCGCATTGGCTATTGTAGATGATTTGGGAGCTATTCTGGTTATTGCCATATTTTACACGGAACAAATTCATTGGACGTATTTATTATTATCATTTGGAGTTACAGGTTTATTATTTTTATTAAACTTTTTAAAGGTCACGAAAATAATTTTCTATATTATTCCCGGGTTATTTTTGTGGTATTTTCTTCATCATTCAGGAATTCATGCTACAATTGCCGGAGTTTTATTAGCATTTTCAATCCCGACGAATGTTTCCAATGTAGAAATTTCACCTTTGGAAAAACTTGAACATAAATTACATTTTCCGGTAAGCTTCTTAATCATGCCGATTTTTGCTTTGACTAATACGAATATCACTTTCAACAACGAAATGATAGCGGGATTAACCAGCACTTTGGGCTTAGGAATAATCGGAGGCCTTGTTTTAGGAAAGCTGATTGGAATTAATTTATTTTCTTTAATAGCTATTAAATTAAAAATCAGCTCATTACCTCATAACAGTTCTTGGAGACAAATGTTGGGCGTAGGCTTCCTGGCAGGAATTGGTTTTACGATGTCAATTTTCATTGCATTACTCTCCTTTAAAGGAAAAATTGAAATTCAGGATGAGGCAAAATTTGCAATTTTAATTGCTTCTTTTATGGCTGCAGTTTTGGGATATGTGATTTTAAGTATAAGCTCTAAAAATCAAGTAATTGAAGAAGAAGATTAATCCTTTTTTTCTTCATTATTAAATTTCCGCCTGTGATCTTCATCGCTATCAAGATTGGGCTCAGAGCTTTGAGCATGGTAATTTGATGCTTCTCTTTTAAGTTCGTCAGATAATAATTTTTCAATTCTCAGTCTTCGGATCGCCATATTGAGTTCATTTCCGAAAAGAAGAAGATAAACATTAACATTTACCCAAACCATAAGTAGAATCATACTTCCGATGGACCCGTAAAGTACATTATATCTGGCGATATTTTTCACATATAATGCGAAGCCATAGGTGGTGACAACAAATAAAACCGTCGTCAGAATAGCTCCCGGAACAGCCTGTCTGAAGCGGGTAATTTTCACCGTTCCAAGCCAATAAAATAATGCCAAAAGTATGAAATAGAATAATGGAAATGATACAAATCCAATGATTTTCGTGAGATTATTCACCAACCATGAAACGTCATAAACCGGTGTAAATGATTTCACAACCACTTCAGAATAATATACACCAAAAAGCGCCAGAAATACGATTGATATAAACCCGATGGTAATAAAAAATGAAAGGATGAATTCTTTAACGTCAGTCATTTTTTCATCGGTATTTTCGTTAAATCCATTAATTAAAGAAAATGTCCCATTTGTAGCAAATACTAATGCCAAAAGAATGGTTAAATTACTGATTTTCTTCATATTGGGAATAATACTATCTTCAATATAACTTCTTACATCAGTTTCCATGTGTGCAGGAAAAACATTGTGTATCAATACTTCAAAAATATAAAATTGAAGCTTGTCATAATGCGGTAAATAAGGCAGAATAGACAATAAAAATAAAATAAAAGGAAACAAGCTAATGGTAAAACTCCAGGAAATTGCTGCAGCCTTCCTGCCTATTTTTCCCTTAAAAATCCCTGAAATATAAATCTGAAACATCTGCCAAAGCGATATTCCCAAAACAGGAATATGAATATCATCAAAAAACTCTTGAACCTTCAAGATAAATCTAGGAAGTTTTATACCCATTTACTTTAAAAATTATCTATTAAATCAAAGTTCTTAGAAATTACCGAAAAAGACAAAATATTTATTTCCATTCATGTTGGTATTCCTACAAAAGTAGTGATTTTTTTAATTTTAATCCGAACCTTAAAAAGACAACAAATTATGACATTCTTTAATTTATGAATATCTTTGGATTTTAAAATTTTAAAACAGAAAATGCAGATCAGCTTGCTTTGTATCGGTAAAACGGATGATAAGGAAATCATGTCTTTAATCAATTATTATCTTAAACGACTGCCAAAACACTGGAATTTTACCATTATTGAAATTCCGGACGTTAGAAATGCGAAAAATCTTACTCCCGAGCTTTTAAAGAAAGAAGAAGCAAAATTATTTTTAAGCCATATCGATAAAAATGATCTGACAGTAATTCTGGATGAAAAAGGAAAACAATTTACCAGTCGGGAATTTGCACAAAAAATTGACATCTGGATGAATTCTTCAGTAAAAAAAATTCATATTCTGATTGGTGGAGCTTATGGTTTTTCAGAGGAAATATATAGCAGGGCCAATGAAAAAATGTCGTTGTCTAAAATGACATTTACCCATCAAATGATCCGGTTGTTTATTGTAGAGCAGCTATATCGTGCGGATCAGATTTTACAGGGTAAGCCTTATCACAATGATTAATTTAAAAAAAGTTTTGGTTTTCGGGGGTCGGCTTCGCCGGCCCCCGAAAACCAAACCAATATATATTAATTTTATTTTTTCGCTTCACATTTAGAATAATAATCAAGCAGCAGAGGCTTTTCATATCCTAAACTTACAGCTTTATCAAGGCTCGCACAGGCCTCTTTCGGTTTTGCCGTTTCGAGTAAAATTAATGCTTTATTGACGTAAGCCTGAGCAAATTTCGGATCAATGGAAATAGCTTTATTTACATCTGTAAGAGCTTCTTTATTTTTCTTTAATTTATAGTAAACATCAGCTCTTCCGCTGTACAATAGAGATTCCGGTTTCTCAGCGATCAATAGATTATAATCTTTCAGGGCTCCTTCCAGATCGCCACTATTTTTCTTTAAATTGGCCAAACCAGTCCTTGCATAAATATTATCAGGTGCAAAACTTAAAATTTGGTTTAAATCTTTCGCGGCAAGATCTTTTTTCCCTAAATTTTCATAGACTTTTGCACGGGTAAGATACATATCTGCATTTTCAGGTTCTATCTGAAGCCCTTTGTTGAGATAATTCAAAGCAGCCTGCTTATTTCCTTTCTGACCATGAATTGAACCTAAATTGGCATACACAGCCGCCGACATCGGATTAGCCTTTAGAGCAGATTCATAAGATTTGAAAGCTGAAGATGTTTTTCCCAACCTTCTTTGAGCCGTTCCCAGGTAATTATAATATTCAGATTGTATTTGCTGGATTTTTTCGCTTTGTGCTAATTTTGAATATTGTTCCTCAGCACACTTATAGTCAGCTTTTTGGAAGCATCCTTCAGCAATTTTTTTGTCTTGTGCGTAAAAATTTAATGAAAAAGAAGCAAGTGCTAAAATTAATAAATGTTTTCTCATGGATTTATAGTTTGTTTATTGATCACTTTTTTGGCGAGTGCACCAAAAATCACCCCCAATAAAGTTCCAACAAACGCCCCCACCAAAATATCTATCGGGAAATGCACTCCTAAATATATCCGGCTATAGGAAATCACTGCAGCCCATACAAATATAGCATAAGGAAACCATTTAATTTTATTTTTTAACAAAATACTTAAGTAAGTTGCCAGGAAGAAGGTATTAGAGGCATGTGCTGAATAAAATCCAAATTGCCCGCCACATTTTACAATCCTCATATAGTGCTGTAAAGAAGGGTCATGACAAGGTCTTAACCTCTCCATTCCGTGTTTGAAAATACCGGCTACCTGATCGGAAACCGTCACACCAATGGCGACGAATATCAAAATAAAAGCTAAAGATTTTAACTTATAATTTTTATATAAAAAATAACAGAAAATAATATAAAGCGGAACCCAGATCCATGTGCTGGAAATAAGTATCCAAAACTGGTCGAAAGGCGTATCTCCCAAATTATTGAGAAACAAAAAAACCTTTTTATCTTCCTGAATGATCTCCTCCATCTGTTATCGGCTTACAGGCCCTTGATGTGTTTCATCTTCGAAGGGCTTTGGTTTTGGAGTTTCATTCGATTCGTTTGGTTGTGTAAGAATATCTTTTTCGATATCTTTCATTGGATTGAATTCTTTCGCAGCATCTTTTACTTTCTCAATCTCGCGTTTGATTTCAGAAACAGGATTATCCGTTTCCTTCATGATTTCAGTTTTGATGTCTTCCACAGCACCACGCATTTTTCTTACACCTGAGCCTAAATCACGTGCAATCTGAGGAAGTTTATCCGGTCCGAATAAGACAACGATCGCAACAGCAATCAGTGCCATTTCTCCAATGCTTAATTCCATCCGGTAAAATTACGAAAGATTATACAATTGTATTATGTTAATTATCAATTTTAAACAAATTTTAAGAAATAGAACAAACTTCCCGCCTCCATCATCCATCTTCCCTTCTTTTGGAGCTATTTGCTTACTTCAAATTGCAGATTTATTAATTTTTGAAGCTATTTCCCGCTTTCCATTACAATCTTTTTTTTCAAAAAAGGATTTTCATTGCAATCGGGGCTAGAGTTTTAGGAGTGGTGGCTTCGATAGCCTCAACCACCAACGACTTTCAGTTTTTAGATGAAAAATTACACTGGCAATAATCTTCAGGAACCTTGCATTAAAAGTTCACTTTAATTTAAACAAGAATTAACAAAGAGTTAATTCACATCAAAATGACTTAAGCCGTTTTTTTATTACTTTTAAACCATCAAAAAAGATAATATTCTTTCAAATACTTATACTTCCAAGAAAAATGGAGAATCGTCCTGATTCTCCGTTTTTTATTACAAAATATCCTTTTTATCTCTTTTTTTCTGGAAAGCGTAATAGGTAATAACCACACTGGCCGCCATTAAAATGAACGCCAAAAAGAACGGCGCCCCGGAAAACTTAAACGGCGCTTCATCATGCGTGAAGAAATAAAACAAATTGGTCATCATTGGAGGTCCTACAATTGCAGTAGCACTCATCAAACTTGTCAGTGCACCCTGCAATTCTCCCTGTTCATTTGACGGAACTGTTTTCGTAATTACCGATTGAAGCGCAGGCCCGCAAATTCCTCCCAAACAATATGGAATCAAGAACACAAACATCATCCAGCCTTCTGTAGCAAAGGCAAACAGCAGCATTCCTAATGCATAAAGTGCTAATCCGTAATAGATACTTTTTTGCTCGCCCAGCCTTGGAGTCGTCCAACGGATCAAGCCACCCTGCACCAATCCAACCAATAACCCGACAACTCCTAATGAGATTCCTACCATTCTTTCCGTCCAGCTGAATTTATACATGGTAAAAAAACTCCAATTGCTCTGAACAGCGTGTCCGGCGATATAAATTAAAATTAAAGAAACAATTAATCCTGAAATTTCAGGGTGTTTTCCTAAAAATTTAAAGGAACCGATCGGATTTGCTCTTTTCCAGTCGAATTCCCTTCTTTTATCTTTATCTAAACTTTCCGGAAGGATGAAATATCCGTAAAGGAAATTCAATAAACACAATCCGGCAGCAGCATAGAAAGGAACTCTTGCTCCGTAATGTCCTAAAACACCACCCAAAACCGGCCCAATAATAAATCCAAGCCCGAAAGCCGCACCAATTAAGCCAAAATTCTTCGCCCTGTCCTCATCTGTTGAAATATCTGCAATGTATGCACTCGCCGTAGTAACACTCGCTCCCGTAATTCCGGCAATGATTCTTCCTACAAACAGCCACCAGATCGTCGGCGCTAAAGCCAGAAAAATATAATCCACCGCAAATCCGAAAAGGGAGATCAGGATAATCGGTCTTCTTCCATATTTATCACTCAGATTTCCAACTACCGGAGAGAATATAAACTGTATAAATGCATAGGCAAAACCCAGCCAGCCACCGTATTTTGCAGCTTCACTTATATCTGCGTGGATGAGTTCCTCAATCAGTTTAGGAACTACAGGGATAATGATACCCCACCCCGTAATGTCAATCAGTAAAGTGATAAATATGAAGCCAATGGCCGCTTTTTTCTTCGAGTTTTCCATAACGGTGCAAAAATAATCAAATTAGGAAAAATAATGATTCTAAATTATATTAATTAGAAGTTAGATATTAGATGTTAGAAATTAGTTTTTAGGCTGAAGCCTATTGTACGAAAAAAGCCTTTCAAATTGAAAGGCTTTTTTTCGTATTTATTGTAGTTTACTTATTTTGAAGCAAGTACTTCTTTGTTTGTAGTGGATTTACCATGAACTTCTTCTTCCTTACCGGTTTTTAAGAAGTCATAAGCAATTGCCGATGCTACGAATATGGATGAATATGTACCGAATCCGATACCAATCAACAATGCAAACATGAATCCTCTTAAGTTATCTCCACCAAAAATGAAGATCGCCAAAATTACCAGGATTGTAGTGAATGAAGTGTTGAAGGTTCTACCTAATGTACTGGAAATAGAGTCATCAAATAACCCTGCCAATGTGATGGATTTCTTTTCTCTCAGATATTCTCTAATTCTGTCGAAAATAATTACCGTATCGTTGATAGAGTAACCTAATACTGTCAAGATCGCTGCAACGAAATCCTGGTTGATCTCCATATTGAACGGCATAAATCTGTGAAGAAGTGAATACGCTCCCAAAATGATCACCGCATCATGGAATAATGCCGCAACCGCACCAAGAGAGAACTGCCATTTTCTAAATCTAACCAAAATATAGATAAAGATCATTGCCAAAGCAGCTAAAACCGCATAAATACCATGAACTTTAATATCATCAGCAACCGAAGGTCCTACTTTTTCGGAAGAGATAATTCCAGTATGGTCTTTATCAGCAGATTTAAACTCTTTCAGCGTTATATTTGAAGGCAGGTTTGTTTTCAACCCTTCAAATAATTTTTGCTCAATAATCTGATCCGCTTTTAAAGATTCATCTTCAATAAGATAATCCGTAGAGATTTTTAATTGTCTGTCGTTTCCGAAAGTTTTGGCTTCAACAGAAGAGTTTTTACCATCTTCAGTCTTAAATAATGCCACTAATTTATCTTCAATATCTTCAGCCTTAACATCCTTATCAAATCTTACAACATAGTTTCTACCACCTGTAAAGTCGATACCGTATTTGAAACCGTTAGTTGCAATTGAAATAATACAAACAACCGTTAAGACCGCCGAGAATATATAAGCATATTTTCTTTTTCCAATAAAATCGATCCAGGTATTTCTGAATAAGTTCTTCGTTGCCGGAGTCCATACAGAAAGCCCTTTTCCTTTACTTAATCTTGAGAAGATCATTACTCTTGAAAGTAATACAGACGTGAATAATGTCATTGCAATACCGATCATCAACGTTAATGCAAAACCTTTAATCGGTCCTGTTCCGAAGAAGAATAATACCACCGCCGTTAAGAAAGTAGTTGTGTGACCATCGATAATCGCATTTAATGCATGTTTGAAACCATCTTTATATGCCTCAAGAATACTTTTTCCTGCGAAAAGCTCTTCTTTTGTTCTTTCATAAATGATAACGTTCGTGTCGACCGCAACCGCCATTGTCAAAACGATACCTGCGATACCCGGAAGCGTAAGGGTAAAGTCACCCGAATCCATGATACCGAAAATATAAAACAAGTTGATAATCATTGCAATTACTGCATAAACACCAGCTCCACCATAATAGAAAATGATGTAAACAATAATAATCGCAAATGCAATCATAAATGACATTAAACCTGCATCAATCGATTCCTGACCTAAAGACGGACCTACAACCGTAGCCTGAACTACTTTTGCACCTGCAGGTAATTTACCAGCTCCTAAAACGTCTACCAATTCTTTAGCTTCTTCCTGAGAGAAGTTACCTGAGATCTGGGTTCTACCGTTAGGAATAGCATTTACAACATTCGGGGCAGTATATACTCTATTGTCAAGTGTAACAGCAACCGGTTTTCCAACGTTTTTCTCCGTTAAAGTTTTCCATTCTTTAGCACCTTTGGAATCCATCTGCATGTCTACCACTACTCTGCTTAATTCATCATATCCGATGCTTGCCGTTTCAACAGCACCATCTACAGGAGCTTTTTGATTGATGTTTCCTCTAACAGCATACAATACCAAACTTTCTTCATCAGTAGCTTCAGGTTTGTAACCCCACATGAATTGGGTATACTTAATGTTAGCCGGACGTAAAGACTGAGCAACTTTGCTATTTAATATTTTATTTACAGCAGCCGTATCAGATAATTTTACACTTCCAACAGCGCTTTGATTCATAGATTTTCCACCCTGCATCAGATTCATGAAGTTTACATTTTTTGCAACCCCCATAGAATCACCTTTTGCAGCGATCATTGTAGCTAATGTTTGGAAATAAGGATAAACTTCAGGAGATTGCTGTACTTCCCAGAACTGAAGTTTTGCAGAAGTTTGAAGCATTTTCTTCACCTTATCGATGTCCTTCATACCAGGCATTTCCACAGAAATTCTAGCGGTACCAGGTACTCTCTGAACGTTCGGCTGGATAGCTCCCAACTTATCAATTCTTGTTCTGATAACCTCGAAAGCTGTTCCTACAGAAGCATCAATTTTTCTTTTAACAATGCTCTTTACCTGCTCATCAGGTGTATTGTATTTCACCTCTGTAAGCGTTGTATTTCCGAAAAGTTCCGGATCTGCAAGCTTAAGATTAGTACCTTTTGCGTTGTTAATTGCCTCGAACTGATCGAAGAAATTGTCGATGTAGGGTCTTGTAGAATTCTTCTGAACTTCATCAGTCTTATTTAAAGCCTCAATAAGAATAGGGTTTGTAGAATAATTGGTTAAATCATTCACAAGATCTCTTTGATTGATCTCCAAAAGAACGTTGATACCGCCTTTCAAGTCAAGACCAAGTTTCATTTCCTTGTCTTTGGCTTTAGTGTAATAAAGTTTTGTGAATCCAAGATTCAGTGTATCCTTAGAAAGTCTTGCGATTTCTTTCTGATACTTTTCCGGATTATCTCCTGCAACAGCAGTCGCCTGCTTTTCAATTTTGCTGGCGTACCAAGTTGGTAATAGCTCGTTTAAGCAAATCAACCCTAGTACAATAGCAACAATTGTAATAAGTCCTTTTCCTTGCATTTTGTTATAACTACGTTAAATTAAGTCGGCAAATATAATCATTTTCTTGTATTTTATGAATTTTTAACAACAGAAATCATTTATTTTCAGATATATCGGGATTTTCATTTCTATTTCAGATTTAATAATTTTTTAGTGCTATTTTAATGAATTTTTCAAAAATTAATTGGTATGAAATTTTCATTCAGATTTAATACACTAAATATCAAAATATTATGAAAAAACTACTTTTTACTGCGGGTATTCTTTTTTCTTTCATTGTTAATGCCCAAAGCATTACTTTGCAGGAATTTGCTACCGGTTTTACCGCTCCGGTTGAAATTGTAAACGCCAATGACAGCAGAATGTTTGTGGTACAACAAAACGGAATCATTAAGATTGTCCAGCCAAATGGAACAGTTAACCCTACCAACTTCCTGAATATAAGCTCAAAAATCACTTACGGCGGCGAAAGGGGCCTTTTAGGACTGGCATTTCATCCACAATACTCGACGAACGGGTATTTTTTTGTGTATTATAACGACACAGACGGCAATATTACCGTTGCAAGGTATACCCGAAGTACAAATCCGGATGTTGCCGATCCCAATTCCGAAAAACTTATCTTAACTCAATCCAAACCGTTTGACAATCATAATGGAGGAAGCATCCATTTTGCACCGGACGGCTACTTGTGGATTGTGACCGGCGATGGAGGAAGCGGTGGAGATCCGAACAATAATGGTCAAAACAAAAACTCGCTATTAGGAAAATTATTAAGGCTAGATATTAATTCCACCGGACCTTACAATATTCCTCCCGGAAATCCTTTTGTAGGCGTGGACGGAGCGGATGAAGTCTGGGCTTTTGGGTTAAGAAATGCATGGAAATTTAATTTTGATACCGTTTCCGGAAATGTGATGATTGCAGACGTTGGGCAGGGCCAATATGAGGAAATCAACAGGGTTCCTCTGACACAAGCCGGAGTGAATTATGGATGGAGATGTTATGAGGGCAATAACACTTACAATACAAGTGGCTGTGCAGCACAATCTACCATGACATTCCCAGTAGCCGTGTATGACCATTCAGGTGGAAAATGTTCTATCACAGGAGGTTATGTTTACCGAGGCACACAATTTCCGGCCTTCCAGGGGAAATATATTTTCGCGGATTATTGCTCAACACAGATTGGAATTTTGAATACTAACAATTCAATTACTTGGTCACCAGCATTTTCAGGGAATAATTTTTCAACCTTTGGAGTCAATAATCAGAATGAATTGTTCGTTGCGGCAGTAAATAACGGAAAAATTTTCAGGGTAACGACAACGACTCTGGGAACACAGGAAAACGATAATTTAGCTCAGATAAAAGTTTATCCGAATCCGGCTTCCAAAAAAGTTTTTATTGAAGGCTTAAAAGACAAAAATATTTCCGCGGAAATCATCAATTTTGAAGGAAGAAAAGTATTGGAATCTGCAAAAATAGAGAATGACAACAGTATTAATATTTCAGGAATTCCTGCAGGAGTTTATTTTATTAACTTAAAATCAGGGGATCTAAAATCTTATAGCCAGAAATTAATTATTAAATAAATATTTTCAACATTTACTAAGCCTCAATCTTTCGGTTGGGGCTTTTTTAAAAAGTATAAAATCAAAAATATCGGTAGTATTATTATTGATCTTGTAATTAAAGAAAACTTTTCTACTTCATTATCAAACAAGATATTTGGAATTAATGTAACTAAGAAAAAGGATAATAAGAAAAATGCAATTTCTAAAGTTGATAATTTTCTCGATTCTTTATGTTCTATTTTAAATTTTGAACTTAAAATCCAGAATCCCAAAAATAAAATCATAAAAGGAAAAGACCAGATTCTATATGTGTCCCAGGCAATAGCGTGAAGCAATAAAGGAATAAATGAAACAACTGCCAATAAAAAAAATAACTGGAAATGTTGTTTTAAATTAAATTCTTTAAGGATCATCCATAAAGAAAACAGAATTGGAATTCCAAAAAGAATTGTTCCTTTTGAAATGAATAATCTCTGTAAAAAATGTGGACTTTCGTCATTAAAATAATAACTAAAACTTGTTGTATAAGCTGAAGACAAAGAATCTGCCCGTCTATTATTTATGAATGAATATTCCTTCAAATAATTATAAATGAGTGAAAAATAATCTTTGCCATTTATTTCCTGATACAACGAAACAATTATAATTGAAAAAAAAGGTAGTACTAAAAATAAAGCAAGCTTTTTTAATAAATAAGCTGTAAAAATATTTTTGAAAGAAAAACTCTTATTGGAATCTTCTGTAATAATTAAAGCAAAACAACTTATTGGCAACATGAGAAAAAATGATATCTCGTGCACAAAAATACTGAAGGTAACAATAAGTGATGATAAAAATATTTTCTTCTTTTTAATCAGAAAAATAACTAAAATTGTCAATAAAAAAACGAGATGATCAAAGTATCCAATAAGGTGTGCTGAAAATACAATATACCCCGACAGGAAAAAAATCAGAAAAAATAATATTCTATAAAAACTATTATCATCTTTAATTATTTCCTTTACTGCAATTTTAAAAATCAAACTATAAAGTAAAAATAATATTCCAGCAGAGACAAGTAGTATATTAAATTCATTTTTTTCAAAAACCCAACCGAAAATTTCACCTGCCAAACCTCTTTTAATAAAACCAAATCTATAGTCCATCAGCCAATGTGCTTCCGCCCATTCATTAGGTAATCGTATCGTTTTTAATACACTAAAAATCAGCGCATAAAGATAAAGAACAACCAAAAGCACTTTCCTGTTCATAGATTAGATCGTCATTGAGAAAATCCTCGTTTCCGGCTTATTTCTCATCATTCTAAGATCAAAAACCATAGCAACATTTCTTGTAAATGCTCTTCCTTTTTCGGTTATATGTATTTGATTATCATTAATTTCCACCAATTCATCCTTTTCCATTTCCTTCAGCATTTCAAATGCATTTTCAAGTTCAGGGAAAGAATTATTTGCATCAAAAGTTGTTTCAAGCTGACACATCAAATTCAAAATATGTCTTCTCACCATCAAGTCCTCTTCGTTTAGAATATGGCCTTTTACCACAGGAATTTGGCCTTCCTCAACTATTTTCTGATACTCTTCAACAGTTTTCACATTTTGCGCAAAAGCATACCATGAATCTGAGATCGCGGACATCCCCAAACCAACCATCAATTGGGTCTTGCTGGAAGTATAACCCATGAAATTTCTGTGCAGTTTCTTATGAATTAAAGACTGGTACAAATCATCGTGCTCCAAAGAAAAATGATCCATTCCAACTTCGATATAGCCCAGATTTTCCAGTAATTTTTTTCCATCTTCGTACAAACGGCGTTTTTCTTCACCGCTCGGAAGATCATTTTCGTCGAAACCTCTTTGTCCAACGCCTTTCATCCATGGAACGTGAGCATAAGAATAGAACGCCAACCGGTCAGGTTTCAGCTCCATTGTTTTGCGGATCGTATTCTCCATCGCTTCCCAAGTCTGATGCGGAAGTCCAAATACCAAGTCATGGCTGATACCTCTGTAACCGATTTCCCTTGCCCATTCCGTCACTTCTTTTACCTTTTCAAACGGCTGAATTCTGTTGATCGCCTTCTGAACTTTCGGGTCATAATCCTGAACTCCAAAACTCACTCTTCGAAATCCTAAATTATATAAAGTCTGAAGATGATCTTTTGTTGTATTATTCGGGTGACCTTCGAAAGAAAACTCCTGATTTTCAGCAATTTCAACTGTTTCAAAAATACCTTCTAATAAAGTTTTTAAATTTTGAGGTGAGAAAAAAGTTGGTGTTCCTCCTCCTAAATGTAATTCTTTTAATTTAGGTTTTTTATTAAAAAGCTTAAGGTAAAGCTTCCACTCTTTCAATACACTTTCCAGATATGGTATTTCGACGCTGTGTTGTTTCGTAATACGTTTGTGGCAGGCACAAAATGTACATAAAGCCTCGCAGAAAGGCAGGTGAATATAGATAGAAATCCCCTCTTCTGCATTGGTTTCCTTAAAAGTCCTGATCACACTCTGCGTCCATTGTTCCGGAGAGAAAGAATTTTCATCCCAATAAGGAACTGTAGGATAAGATGTGTAACGAGGCCCGGGAATGTTATATTTATCTATTAAAGAATTCATTTTAGGTTTAAAATTTTAACATGAACTTCCAATTGAAGTTTTATTATGCAAAATTAAATATATCTTATGGATTTTGAATCATGAAATATATTAGGGTTTATTTTCGAAATTTATAATGAGTCTAAATACGGTTAAAAAAATTTAAAATGAAAAATATTCAAAAAGATACTTTCTATCGGCATGATTAGAATTTTAATTTCATCAGAGAAATCTTTTTATTTCCGGCAAAAACTACTGTATTCTTATCAACCCATTCGCAGACGAAAAAACCTTTTTCATCAGAAATTTTCTTCCATGTTTTCCCAAAATCTGAAGAATAGCTGATATGTTGGTCTCCAACGGAAATTATTTCTTTTCCTTTAGAATTTGGTTTAATTTTTACACATGTTGTATAGCCTGCGTTCTGTCCGGAAGCCTGAATCTGCCATGTTTTTCCAGCGTCATTTGTTGTTGCAATATTGTTGATATTGGCTTCCTGTTTGGTGTAATCTCCGCCAACTGCAATTCCGAATGTATCATCATAAAAATCAATAGAATACATACCCTGCGAAGAATCTCCCTGAATAAAAGGAGTATTAAATATCTCAAATATATCGTTTTTAAGGTTTAATCTTAAAATTCGTGAAACTTTTCCTCCCGTTGCAATCCACAGATAATTTTTCGATA
>Ga0307412_10000549_pt1 | contig 22324 bp, 19 predicted proteins | sample DK1Cmetagenome_3_FD_203823 | JGI IMG/M metagenome (GOLD analysis project Ga0307412, IMG submission 203823) | Maize rhizosphere microbial communities from greenhouse at UC Davis, California, United States - DK15-C-1 | ecosystem: Host-associated > Plants > Roots > Rhizosphere > Soil | place: USA...
GTGCTCATGCTCGATGACCTCGCACTCGAGGTGGCGAGCAAGCCCACCTTCTCGACCACCTTGCGCGGGAGCGCCACATGGCGCGGCGGTGCGGACGTCGGCGCTTCGCTGGCTGGCCGCATGACGCGCGCGTCGGGCACGCCGTACGACATCGTGCTCGATGTCACGCCAGCCAACCAGCAGGACCCGCTCTATATCGCGATCAAGCTCGATGGCGACAACGACCACACCGACCTGCGCATTCCACCGATCGCGTTCGCCGAATGGTGGGGCGGGATCAACGCCGGTGGCTCGCCCACGCTGCCGCCCTTGCTCGGGACCGTCGATGCGAAGGCCCTCGATGCCGGACCGGTACACGTGAAAGGGTTGCGCATCCGTGCGACGCCCAGCGTGCCCGCACCGGCGGCGTCGAGCGCGACGGCCGGGCCCAGCGTGTCTCCATGAATACGTTCGCGCGCGAACTGCTCCGCTGGTACGACCACCATGGGCGCAAGGACCTGCCCTGGCAGCACCCACGCGATGCGTATCGCGTGTGGTTGTCGGAGATCATGCTGCAGCAGACCCAGGTGGTCACGGTCATCGGTTATTTCCAGCGCTTCGTGGAACGCCTGCCGACCCTCGCGGCCCTGGCCGAGGCCGACGAAGACACGGTGCTCGCCCTTTGGTCCGGCCTCGGTTACTACCGTCGTGCGCGGTTCCTGCATCAGGCGGCGCAGCTGTGCGTCGAACGGCATGGCGGCGAACTGCCGCGCGACCTCGACGCGTTGATGGCCCTGCCCGGCATCGGCCGTTCCACGGCGGGCGCGATCCTCGCCCAGGCGCACGGACTTCGCTTTCCCATCCTCGACGGCAACGTGAAGCGCGTGCTTTCCCGTTACCACGGTATCGCCGGTTTCCCAGGCGAAAGCGCGGTCGAGAAACAACTCTGGCGGCATGCCGACGAGCACACGCCGGAAGAGCGGACGGCCGATTACACGCAGGCCATCATGGACCTGGGCGCCACGGTCTGCGTCCGCAGCAAACCGCTATGCCTGCTGTGCCCGCAAGCCGCCTCGTGCGTGGCCCACCGCGACGGTCTCACCGCGACGCTGCCCACCGCCAAACCCGGCAAGAAGGTGCCGACGCGCTCGCTCGCCATGTTGCTCCTGCGCGACGCGGGCGGCCGCATTCTGCTAGAGAAACGCGGCCCGCAAGGTGTGTGGTCCGGCCTGTGGAGCCTTCCCGAGGCCACGGACCCCGATGCCGCCGGAAGCGTGGCATCCACCTTCGCCCGCATCGGAGACGCCGACCCGCTGCCGGCCTTCACCCACGTGTTCAGCCATTACAAGCTGGACGTATCGCCCATCCTGTTCGACCATGCGGCCCCGCTCGCCGCCGTGGCGGACCGGGCCGACCGGCGCTGGTGCGGCCGCGACGAGATCGCGGCGCTCGGCCTGCCGGCGCCGGTGCGCACGCTGCTCGACAACCTTCCGGAGATAACCCCATGACGCGACTGGTCCACTGCGTGAAACTCGGCCGCGACGCCGAGGGCCTCGACTTCGCCCCCTGGCCCGGCGATCTCGGCAAGCGCATCTACGAGAACGTCTCGAAGGAAGCGTGGGCCCAGTGGCTCGCCCACCAGACCATGCTGATCAACGAGATGCGGCTCTCCCCGCTCGATCCGAAGACGCGCAGCTTCCTCAGCGGCGAGATGGAGAAATACTTCTTCGGCGGCGACGTGGTCCAGCCGGCCGGCTATGTCCCGCCCGAACGGGACGCTTGACGCAGACGCTCCCAACGGATTTAATACGCGGCTCCACTCGCCGCAACGCTCGTTGCAGGCACCCGTGGCCGAGTAGCTCAGTTGGTAGAGCAGGGGATTGAAAATCCCCGTGTCGGCGGTTCGATTCCGTCCTCGGCCACCATCTCTTTCATCCCATCAGATCTTCACGTCCTTGCCCGGTTCGACCGCGCACTGTCGCCATGCCGAAGCGAATATCTCCGCTTCATCGGCGGGTGGCGTGCCTGCGCCCTGCCCGCTCTCGTCACGCATCAACCGCCGCGCACGTTCTTCCATGACGCCACGCAAGCGATCACGCGTCTCCTGACCGCACGGAGTGCGCGGCTTCCAGTCGGACAGCGCGTTGATACGAGTGATGAGGCGATCGACACGCGGCTGGCGATCCTCGGGGGCTGCCTTCTCCGCGTCGATCCGGAGCGATCGCCAATCGGAAATCATTTCACGCAGGTCGCTGCCGTCGGCCTCCAACGCGTTGGCATCCGCCTCGCGCGCCCGATGCGACGCAGTGAAGGCGAGCATCGCCGTCGTCGCCGACGCGATGAACGCGATCGCGATCACGATCAATGCGATCTTGCGGCCATTGCGTCCGCCCTCGGGTGCCTTGTCGCCATGCGTCGCCATGCAAGCCTCTGCCAATCGTCTGCTACCGGTCATTGTGCCTCACCCGCCCGATATCGACACAGGTCACGACACCGGCGCGGGCGCGCCGTTATAGTCGGGCGATCGTCCCGCAGAAGCAGGTAGCCATGACCCTCCTCCCTCGCATCGCCCTCGCCCTTTCCATCGCGGCGGCCGTCCTCCCCGCCGCGGCGGCCGACCTGAAAGTGATGACGTTCAACGTCCGCACGATGACCGGCAAGGATGGTCCCAATGGCTGGGACAAGCGCCGCGACCTGTTCGCCGACACCATCCGCCAGCTGCATCCCGATGTCATCGGTACGCAGGAGCTATACAAGCAGCAGGGCGACGACACGGTGGAACGCCTGCCGGAATACACGTGGTTCGGCCGCGACCGCTTCGGCGCGCACGGCGACGAGCACATGGGCATCTTCTACCGGAAGGACAGCCTGAAGGTGATCGAATCCGGCGACTTCTGGCTCTCGGATACACCGGACAAGATCGCAAGCATCACCTGGGGCAACGTCTTCCCGCGCATGGTGAACTGGGCGCTGTTCGAACGAACCAGCGACCACAAGCGCTTCTACCTGCTGGACACGCATTTCCCCTATCGCGACCGGGACGAAGACGCCCGTTCGCGCAGCGCGCGGGAGATCGCCGCGTGGATCGCGAAGCTGCCGGCCGACGTGCCGGTGATCCTGACGGGCGACTTCAATACCGGTCCGGAGAGCGAAACGCACAAGTCGCTCACCGCGTCGCTGAAGGATGCATGGAACGCCGCGCCGAAGCAGGACGGCCCCGCGGAGACGTTCCACGATTTCACCGGCAAGGCGACCAAGCGGATCGACTGGATTCTCTATCGCGGTGTCGAGGCGAAGTCGGTCAAAACCGTCACCTCATCGAAGGATGGGCGCTACCCCTCGGATCATTTCCCGGTGCAGGCCGACTTCACGCTCTGACGCGAAAGCTCAACCACCAGGAACCGGCGGCTGCGGCGCGACGGGAGGCAACGGCGGCGCCTTCGGCGGCAACGGCGTGTACTGCGCCGATGCCATGCGCCAGCCGTCGGCGCCCTTGACGACGCTGGCGCCGAGGGTCAGGCGCCGCTGCATGCCCTTCATCGTGAAGACCACGCTGCCGGTGACGAAGGCGCTGTTGCCGTGGACGCGTGCCTTCACGTCGTCGAGTGACGTCGGTGGCATCTCGCCCTTCTTTTCCGGGGCGTAGAAACCGAGCACGGCATCGTGCTCGTCCACTTCCCCGCGCGGCGATACCTCGACGAAATTGGGTAGCAGGATCGCGCGCAGCGCGGGAAGGTCGAAATCGTGTTCCGCTTTCACGTAGCGGGCGACCGCGGCCTCGGGCGTGCCCTCGGCGGCGGCGGCCGTTCCGGCCAGCGGAAGGAATGCGAGGGACAGCAAGGCCGTTCTGTAAAGCGACATGAGCGTCTCTCGTCATCGGGATGTCGCCGGATCATCCAGCGGCGACGATTCGCGCGCATGGCCCGTTCGTCACCCTCCGCTTCGACGCGCCTGCCGCTCGGCCGGGCGACGGCGAAGGTAGCGCACGCGCCTGCGGACTCCCGCGGACCCGAGCACCACCGAAACGGTTTTCACCCGTGTGCGCGGCGCCGGGAAGACCCGTTGGGCCAGAAGGATGCCCCAGCGGTCGAAACTGCGGTCGAACACCACCGCCGCGGCGATCACCATCGCGAAGGTCGCCGGCACGGTGAGCATCGCGGCGGCGACAGGATCGAGCGCGAACCGCTCGCTCGTGATCACGAAGAACCACGCCGAGAAGCTCAGCAGGATCGGCAGGTGCACGAGATAGAACGCATAGGAAATGCGCCCCATGAACTGCGCGGGGCGGCTTTGCAGTACCCGGTCGAGCACGCCGCACCTCACCACGTAGAGCAGGAGCACGCCACCCAGCACGTTGAAGAAGGCTTTTCGTTCGTTGTCGGCCAGCGGCAGGATGCGTGTCCAGTCGTACCAGGGCGAGACATCGAATCCTCCGCAAACCACCGCCACCACCATGGCCGCCGCGAGCAGCGGCCTCGATGTCGTCAAGCGTGCCTCGCCGACATGGCTGCCTGCCAGGAAAGCGGCGTAATACGGCCAGTCGTGCGGAAAGAACCAGGCGAGGCCGGCAACCGCAAGCAAGAAGCCGAGCCCACCCCGCCGCCCGGACAGGTTCAGCGACCGGTAGGCGAAGACGAACATCGAGCCCAACAACTCGATCTTCATCGTCCACAGCGTGGGATTGAAGTGCGACCAGCCGCCCAGGATGGTCCGGTACGTGCCGTCCCGCAGCGCCTCGGCGAGATCGTGCGGCTCTTTCCAGAAGTCGGCGATCCAGGTGGAACCCGACAGCCGCCCCGCCTCCGCGGCATGGCTCCAGCCCATCCGCATGACGAGCCACGCGAACATCACGGAGCCGAAGATCGGCACGCCAAGGCGCAGGTAACGGCGCGACGCGCGCAGGCGGAAGATCCCCAGGTCGCCGGTGTCGAGGAACGACTTGGTCAGCACGTAGCCGCTCAGGACGAAGAAAATGCATACGGCGAACTGGCCGTTCCACAGCACGGACAAGGGCGGGAAAGCGATGACATGATCGACCACCCCCTGCATGGCCCCAGGCGTCGTCGTATCCGGGTAGATATAGGCGAAACCACCCGGCAGGAAGGCCAGGAACAGGTGGCACAACAATACGTTCGCCGCGGCGAGGCCCCGCAGGCCGTCCGCCGAGATGTCCTTGACCATCGCCCTTCCCACTAGAAAACGACCATGGGAACAAGCCGGTCTTGGCTCACGGGTGAACGCAGGATATTTCGTTCGGGTACGCTTCGGGAAGGTGAGCGTGGCGTGAGGGCCGGGGAGGCCGTCGCCATGTGCCGATGACGATCATCACTCTTCAAGGGCTAATCAATGCGACGACTACTTGCCACCCTCATGGTCTGCCTTGTCGCGCTGGGCGCGCAGGCGGGTACGGCGCCGACCGCCACGACCTCCTCCTACTTCGACAATACCGGCCGCGACGACGTCCTCTCGGGTGGAGTGAAGACGATCGTCATCGACACGCCCAAGGGCAAGTTCAGGGTGTGGACCAAGCGCGTCGGCAACAATCCGCGCATCAAGGTGCTCCTGTTGCATGGTGGCCCGGGCGCCACGCACGAGTATTTCGAAGCCTTCGACAGCTATTTTCCCGGTGAGGGCATCGAGTACTACTACTACGACCAGCTCGGCTCGGCCTTCAGCGACGATCCCAAGGACGAGTCGCTATGGGAGATTCCCCGTTTCGTCGACGAAGTGGAGCAGGTCCGCACGGCCCTGCACCTGGACAAGGACAACTTCTACCTCCTCGGCCATTCCTGGGGCGGCGTGTTGGCCATCGAGTACGCGTTGAAGTATCCGCAGCACCTCAAGGGGCTGATCATCTCCAACATGATGGACAGCATCCCGGCGTACAACGCCTATGCCAGCAAGGTGCTGATGCCGGCGATGGACCAGAAAAAACTTGCCGAGGTGAAGCGCCTGGAAGCTGGGCACAAGACCGCCGACCCGGAATACATGGCCCTGCTCATGCCCATGCACTACGAGCAGCACGTCCTGCGCATGCCGGCCGCGCAGTGGCCCGACCCGGTGGAGCGTGCGTTCTCGCGGCTCAACCAGCAGATCTACGTGACCATGCAGGGTCCCAGCGAACTGGGCGCCAGCGGCAAGCTGCTGCACTGGGACCGCAGCCAGGCCTTGAAGACCATCAAGGTACCCACCCTGGTGATCGGCGCCCGCTACGACACCATGGACCCGGCCTACATGGAGGCCATGGCGAAGAAGATGCCCGACGCCCGCTTCCTGCTTTGCCCGCAGGGCTCGCACATGGCGATGTACGACGACCAGAAGACGTACTTCGCCGGGCTGGTCAAGTTCCTGAAGGACGTGGACGCCGGCAAGCCGTTGAACTGATGGGCGCTCGCGCCCGGTCTTCGCTCCTGAGACGCCTTTCTGGCACCATCGTCCGGTTAACGACGCGCCGTGGCGCGCCAGCCGGATGCTCAAGCCCATGAATTTGCAAGCCAATTACGAACAGATCCCGCTCAAGGACTACGCCGAGCGGGCCTACCTCGATTACTCCATGTACGTGGTGCTGGACCGCGCCCTGCCCTTCGTGGGCGACGGACTGAAGCCGGTCCAGCGTCGCATCATCTACGCCATGAGCGAGCTCAGCCTCGCGGCCACCGCCAAGCCGAAGAAGTCGGCGCGCACCATCGGCGACGTCATCGGCAAGTTCCATCCGCATGGCGATTCGGCGTGCTACGAGGCGATGGTCCTCATGGCCCAGCCGTTCTCCTACCGCTACCCGCTGGTGGATGGCCACGGAAACTTCGGCTCGCCGGACGACCCGAAGAGCTTCGCGGCCATGCGCTACACCGAGTCGCGCCTCACGCCGATCGCGGAAGTGCTTCTGTCCGAGCTCGGCCATGGCACCACGGACTGGGTCCCGAACTTCGACGGCACGCTCGAAGAGCCCTCCTGGCTGCCCGCGCGCGTACCGCACGTGCTGCTGAACGGTTCCATGGGCATCGCCGTGGGCATGGCCACGGACATCCCGCCGCACAACCTGCGCGAGGTCGCCAGCGCCTGCATCCGCCTGCTCGACGATCCGGACGCGACGATCACCGACCTCTGCGAGCACGTGCACGGGCCGGACTACCCGACCACGGCCGAGATCATCACGCCGCGCCGCGAGATCCTGGCGATGTACCAGAACGGCACCGGCTCGATCCGCGCCCGCGCCGTGTACGAGCGCGACGACGGCAATATCGTCATCACCGCCCTTCCCCACCAGGTCTCCCCTTCGAAGATCCTCGAGCAGATCGCCGCGCAGATGCGCGCGAAGAAACTGCCGATGATCGAAGACCTCCGCGACGAGTCCGATCACGAGAACCCGATCCGCCTCGTGCTCGTGCCGCGTTCGAACCGCGTGGACGTGGAGGAGATGATGCAGCACCTCTTCGCCACGACCGACCTGGAGAAGAGCTTCCGCGTCAACCTGAACATGATCGGCCTGGATGGCCGCCCGCAGGTGAAGGACCTGAAGGTCATCCTCAGCGAATGGCTGCGCTTCCGCACCGACACGGTCACCCGGCGCCTGAATCATCGTCTGGGCCGCGTGGAACGGCGCCTCCACCTGCTGGAAGCGCTGCGCATCGCCTACCTCAACATCGACGAGGTGATCCGCATCGTCCGTACCGAGGACGAGCCGAAGCCGATCCTGATGGCGCGTTTCAAGCTGGACGACGAACAGGCCGACTACATCCTCGAGACGAAGCTGCGCCAGCTGGCGCGCCTGGAGGAATTCAAGATCAACGAGGAACGCGACAAGCTCGAGGAAGAGCGCGCCCGCATCAACGTGTTCCTGAAATCGCCGGCCAAGCTCAAGGGCCTCATCAAGGACGAACTGCGCAACGACGCCGAGAAGTACGGCGACGAGCGCCGCTCGCCGCTGATCGAGCGCAGCGCCGCCCAGGCACTGGACGAAAGCGCGCTGGTCGTGTCCGAGCCGGTCACCGTGGTGCTCTCGCAGAAGGGCTGGGTGCGCGCGGGCAAGGGCCACGACATCGACGGCGAGGCGCTCTCCTACCGCGATGGCGACAGCCTGCTCGGCGTGGCGCGTGCACGCACGACGCAGCAAGTGGCCTTCATCGACTCCACCGGCCGTGCCTACGCCACGCCGGCGCATACGCTGCCGTCGGCGCGTGGCAACGGCGAGCCACTCACCGGCCGGTTCAGTCCGCCGGCGGGCGCGCGCTTCGATGCCGTGGTCGCCGCGGACAACGATACCCGCGTCATTCTGTCCACCGATTTCGGCTACGGCTTCGTCACCCGCTTCGAGGCGCTCACGGGTCGCCAGAAGGCAGGCAAGCAGATCATTTCGCTCAGCGATGGCGCGCGCGTGCTGGCGCCGGCGATCACCGCCGATCCCTCGCGCGACCGCATCGTCGTCGTCACCAGCGAGGGACATCTGCTGATGTTCTCGGTGGCCGAGCTGCCGGAGCTGGACAAAGGCAAGGGCAACAAGCTCATCGAAGTTCCGAAGGCCAAGCTGGCCTCGGGCGAAGAGCGCGTGGTCGGTGTCGCCGTGGTCACCGAAGGCAAGGGCGAAGTCACCCTGTACGCGGGGCAGCGCAAGCTCACCCTGAGATGGGCCGACCTCGTCGAGTACGGCGGCAATCGCGCCACCCGGGGCGGCGTGTTGCCGCGCGGTCTGCGGCGCGTGGAGCGGATCGAGACGACGGGCTGAGGCGTTGAGGCGTTGGGCTTCGGCAGGGCCTCGCACGGGCCCCTGCCGGGGCCATCGCCGCTGAAGCGGCGATGCTTCTACAGCCGGGTGAAATCCCACGACACCATCCGCCCGTCCTTGTACGGCATCACGCCATGGAACGGCCGCGGGTCGGCGTCGAATACCAGCGGCAGGAAATGACGGTCGCCCTCCCACATGGGAAGGTCGTGCAGGCTTTCCAGCGCCACCCATTCCAGCGCGCCCTCGTGGTTCGATTCCAGCGGCGCCCCCTCGAAGCGGGTCACCACGAAGATGAAGCCCAGCCAGTCTTCGCCATGCTTGCCGAAGCCGGGCCAGTTCAGGGTGCCGCGCAGGCGCATCTCCTGGCATTCGATACCTGCTTCCTCCCTGATCTCCCGGCGCATGCACGCGGCGATGTCCTCGCCCGGCTCCATCTTTCCGCCAAGGCCGTTGTACTTGCCCAGGTGATGGTCGTCTTTCCGGGCGTTGCGGTGGATCATGAGGACGCGCTTGCCGTCGGGCGACAGTACATAGCCGAGGGTGGCGACGATAGGCGTATAAGGCATGGCGGAGGTGATATCGGGGTAAAACGCCGAAGTTTACGCTCTCCACACGGGACTGGCGCCTTCGGCCCTTGCACTGCCCCTCCGCCCCGGCGAACATCGGCGGATGCTCCATCCTTCCTTCTCCCTGATGTTCCGCCATGTCGGCCTTCGCATCCTCGCCCTCGCCGCCCTCACCGGGCTGGCCATGGGCTGTGCGGACCCGGCCGATGCCGTCGATGGCCGTGACGTCGTATTCGACAGCCAGTCCTATTTCGTGGTCACCGTGGACACGCGCGACGAGGATATCGAACTCCACTGGCGCAACCCGGACAGCGGCCAGCCGTTCAGCACCCTGGAGACGCTGAAGACATGGACCGACGCCAAGGGGCGCCACCTGGCGTTCGCCACCAATGCCGGCATCTACGACCGCGAATTCAAACCGCTCGGGCTATATGTCGAGGACGGTAAGACCATCGTTCCACTCAACCTCGTCCACGGCAACCCGCGGTCGGGAAACTTCTCGCTGCTGCCCAATGGCGTATTCGCCGTGTACGAGGACGGGAGCGCGGAAGTGCGCACGAGCGAGGCCTTCCGTGCCGCCGGCCGGAAACCGCGCTGGGCCACGCAGTCCGGTCCCATGCTGGTGATCGACGGCGAGATCAACACGCAGTTCGACAACGGCTCGGACAGCATGAAATGGCGCAGTGGCGTCTGTGCGAAGACTTCGCACGACGTCGTCTTCGTGGTCAGCCGCGCACCCGTGAATTTCCACAGCTTCGCCCGCCTGTTCCGCGACGAGATCGGGTGCCGCGATGCGCTCTTCCTCGACGGGACGATTTCCCAGGCGTACACGCCCGACGACGGTTACGTGGGCGCGCCCGCGTTCATGACCAAGCCCTACGCGGGCATGATCGCGGTGTTTCCCAAGCGCAAGTGACAGCGGGCCGAGGTCAGCGCAGCATGCGTTCGCAGATCGCCTCGTAGAGATCCGGAAGACGCTCGAGATCGGCGACCGACACGCACTCGTCCACCTTGTGGATCGTGGCGTTCACCGGCCCCAGCTCGATCACTTCGGCACCCATGGGGGCGATGAAGCGGCCGTCCGAGGTTCCACCGCCCGTGCTCTGTTCGGGATCGATTCCGCACAGGTCGCGGCATACACCCGCCACCACTTCGCGAAGGCGCCCGCCAGGCGTGGCCAGGAACGGATGCCCGGAAAGGTGCCAGTCGATCGAGAAATCGACACCGTGTGCGCGCAGGATCGCTTCGGTGCGCTCCCGCAATGAATCGGCCGTGCTCGCGGTGGAAAAACGGAAGTTGATCAACGCCACCAGTTCGCCGGGGATGACGTTGTTCGCCCCTGTGCCCGCGTTGATGTTCGACACCTGGAACGAGGTCGGCGGGAAGTCGGCATTGCCTTCGTCCCAGCGTTCCGCGACCAGCGCCGCGAGGGCGGGGGCGAGGACGTGGATCGGATTCTTCGCTTTCTCGGGATAGGCGACATGCCCTTGCACGCCGCGCACGGTCAGCGTGCCGGATAGCGAGCCCCGGCGACCCACGCGAATGAGGTCACCGAGCTTCGCCTTAGCGGAGGGTTCCCCGACGACACAGGCGTCGATGCGCTGTCCCGTCGTCGCGAAGTGATCGACCACCTCGCGCACGCCGTGCAGGGCCACGCCCTCTTCATCGCTGGTAAGCAACAGGCCCACGGTACCGGAATGATCCGGATGGGCCGTGACGAAGCGTTCCAGCGCGACGACCATCGCCGCCACCGAACCCTTCATGTCGGCGGCACCACGGCCGTAAAGCATCCCATCGCGTTCCGTCGGTTCGAACGGCGGTGAGCGCCATGCATTTTCCGGTCCCGTCGGCACGACATCCGTATGGCCCAGGAAAGCCAGCACCGGGCCGTCATTACCGTGCGTCGCCCAAAGGTTGTCGACGTCGGCGAAACGCAAATGCTCGATGCGGAATCCCCGTTTGGCGAGGCGATCCGCGATCAGTGGCAGGCATCCGGCATCGTCTGGCGTCACGGAGCGGCGGCGTATCAAGTCGGAAGTGAGAGCAAGTACGGGGGACATGGTTCCGTGACCGCGGAGGTTGGCGGTCAAGATTACCCGGAGGACGGCGGCAGCGTACCCCCTTCATGGGGCGGAGGCAGCGGCGACCAGTCGTCGGTTTGCGAAAGTCCGGAGCCGATGAAAGACGGCACCTACACCGTGACGGCGTCGAAACCGCTTGTTTTAAGCCGTTTCGCGATTCATCCCTGATTCCTCGTCACGGACCATGGCAGGATCCGCGCTTCGGACGTCGTTGGAACCGGCATGATGCCTTTGGTGTGGCGCCTTGGAGCAGGCCTGGGAGGCCTGGGCGCGATCGTGATCGCTCCTTACCTGGCGGGCGCGTGCATCCTCGCGGTGCTCGGCCTGCCACTTGCCTCGCTGCGGTTCGGCCTGGCCTACGCGTACTGGCAGGCACTGGATCTGCCCGCCTTCGCGGCGTACGCCACACGCATCCGTTGGGCCGCTGGTCTCGGGCTGGCGCTGGCACCGGCTGCCTGGGGGTACGGGTTCGCACGTCTCTTGCGGTGGTCGCGCGCACGGCACCCGCGGCCGTACGGGCCTCATTTCCTCGCGCCTCCGGACTGGCCGCACGGCGGTACGGGCTCGCCGGGACAACCGGTCCTGACCACGCACCGGCTACGCCGTTATCGCCTGCCCCCGGGCGAATCGCTGCTGCTGGCCGCACCGACCTATGGCGCCACCCATGCGGTGCTGAAAGGTGCCGTGCGCGATAACCGCGGACCGCTACTGGTCATCGACCTCGACGGCGCGATGCACGGCGCCACGGCCGGTTGGCGCGCGGCGTTTGGTGACGTACACCGCCTGGCCCCGTTCGGCGGTGGCCGTCCGTGGAATCCGCTGGCGATCGCCTGGATCGATTGGGGTCTGGACCGGTCGGCGCTGGATGCGCTGGCGGCCTGCTGGTACCCGGAGCGGGATCGCACCGACCGCGCGCGCGCCAGCCATGTGCGCGGCATGTTCCGCACCTTGGTGACCGCTCTCGACGAGGTGATGCGTGCGGCCGGCGAAAACGTTCCGCCCGCCCCGGGCGACCTGTGGCGACTGCTCGCCGTCGGCGGGGGATCGCTGGATCGCCGCGTCCTCGCCACCCTCGCACGCCACCCGGCGTTGCGCCCGGCGACACGGGATGCCTTGCGCGAGGCGGCGGCGCTGGACGACGACGCCCTGCGCAGCATCGGTACGCGGCTGCGTGCGCCGCTGGAAACCTTCGCGGGCGTGGACCTCGATGCAGGCACGCGCGGTGCCCGGCTGCCGTTGTCCGCGGTGGCGAGCACCACCGTCTACCTCGACGTGCCCTACGCCCGACGAGGCGACGCGGTGCCGCTGATCGAAGCCCTCGTCGCGCAATGGCGGGACGCAATGCATGACGAGCGTGCGCTGATCGTCATCCACGGCCTGGACCTGTGGCCGCCGCTGCCCTGTCTGCAAGGCCCCGTCGATGGCTTTCGTTGTCTGGCGTCGGTCAGGAGCATGGCCACGCTCTACGACACCTATGGGCGCATGGCTGCTGCGCTCATGCACCGGTTCGGTGTGCTGGCCGTGCAGGCGCCATGCGATCGTGCGCTGGCCGCGCGCGAGGCGTCAGCCATCGGCAAGCATGCGGCTTCCCGGCGGGGCCCGTCCTATCCGTTCTATCCGAGCGCGGACACCGATGCCTTACTGGCGTTACGCGCGGGCGAGCAAGCCGTGTTCGCCACATCCATGTCGCATGCCATGCGTTGCCGGGTCGTGGCGACACGGGGCATCGCGCCACCGCTACCCGTTCCCGCTCAAGGAGAACCCATGCCGTTTCCGAAACCCCTGGCCGTGTTACTGGCTTCGTTGGTCGCCGGGTGCTCCGCGCCGGCGCAGAAAGAGCTAGGTTATGTGGCGGTGCCCGAAGGCGATTGCGGCACCGCCACTTTCCCCCAGGATCCCGAGGGGAGCGAAGTGGTGTGTCTCGGGCCGCACCGGTTCCGGTTGCTATCGAAGCTGTTCAATGCGTATCTTCAGCCGTCGGGCGATCACATGGAACTCGGCTTCGTCCTCGACTGGCCGACGCTGGAGCCGCTGCCGTATGGCTTCGACATGTACAAGGACAACGATCGGTTCCTTGCATCCCTGCGCATCAACGTGTCGTACCTGGACCGGCTGAGCGACGAACAGTATCGGGTGCTTCCACGGCGCTCCATCGAGCCGTACAACCCGTCGGACCCGGAAGACCTCAAGCGCCCCAACGACAATCTTCACCTGCGCATCAAGGGCGCGCCTGTGCACGGATTGACGCCGTACTACACGGACTTCGACAAGCTGCGACGTTACTACGTCGAGGTGTACGGTCCAGGTACGCGCGCCGCCGAGCCGGAGAGCTCGATGAACGACGACTGGTACCTCGACATGGGCGAGGACGGTCTCCCGCGCACGGTGCTGAAATGTTCGCCGAAGGCCATCCCCGATGGGGTGCGTATGCAGAACGGGCGTATGGTCGAAATCGACGGGGTATTCCGGCGCGCCACCTGTAGCCACGAGTTCTTCATCCCCGAATACAAGGCCATGGTCAACTTGCACTACCAGCGCCTGGTGATGCCGGACTGGCAACGGATCGAGGCGCGCATCCGCAGCTTGTTGCATGAGGCGGAGATGGCTCGATGAGCACGCGTCCGGGCTTGACCGAAAACGACATGAACGTGCTTCGGTACTACGCCGAGCACAGGAACCGCGAGTTGTATTGGAACTACCTCGCCGAGCTGCCGGGCAACGACGGTTACGGCCGCCTGGCCCTGGGCGTGGTCCGCCACGACAACATGCCCGGGGCGACGGCGAACCTCTACGCGCAGAACTACGCCCGCGAGCACAACGGCAAGGTGCTCAGCGAGCGCGAGTGGGACAACTTCGGCGTCGATCTGATCCAGAAGGACCTGACTTACCGCGAGCAATGGATGAAAAAGGGGCAGACGCATCTTGCGTTGAACCTTCCCGCCAAGCAGGTCCAGACGGCCCACGACATGTCCTTCGAAAACATCGGTGTCGACGCCGACGCCTGGACGCCACGCAAGCTGCTCGAAGCGGCCCGCCACGCCGGCGAGGTAGAGGTCACCCGACGGCAACAGGTCGCCGCTCCGGGGGACGTCGTGGATGTCAAAGCCATCCGCGAAGCCCACGTCGAACAGGTCTGGTCGAGCCTGCTCAACAACGGCGCCCTCGGCCTGCATCGCGGCAAGGACACCTTGCTGAGCCTCGCCGCCGCGCAGGCCATGCCGGTGGCCGAACGCGCCGCCTATGCGCGCGACATGGGCGCCGCCTATCTGGGCGCTTTCAACGAGCGCCCGCACGACGCACCGAACCTCATCGGCCGCACCGACCACTACTACGCCCGCGACCGCCAGGGCGCATGGGTGGAAATCCATCATGCGCGGCCGACGATCGGCGTGCGCCTGGACCAGATGGACGACGTGACCGATCCGGCGGTGCGGCAGCGGCTGGAAGAGACGCACGACCTTCGCCGGGAACGCGCCGCCGCGCGCGAGGCGCTGCATCCAGATGACCCCGGCTGGCACATCGATTCCCCGCACCCACTGGCCGGACACACGCCCCGCTCGACCCTGCCGAAACCGGGCGACGATCCGCTCTACGCGGCGATCCGCAACCAGCTGCCGATGGAGGTTTCCGACGACAAGGCCGCCGAGGTCGCCCTGCGCGCCCGCCACGCCGGCATCCACCGGCCCGACCGCCTCCCGGCGGTGGACATCGAGGACCGCCACATCGTCTTCGACGGCACGCGCCGCGGTGCCCCGGTCGCCGTGTCGATCGACACGCCGGCACCGCCGAAGGAGGAGACCCTCGCCCAGGCCGGGCAGCTGGATCAGCAGGCGCTACAGGCCCAGCAACAACAGCAGGAGATGCAGCAGTCCCAACAGATGGCCATGCAGCGCAGCGGGCCGGTCATGCGCCTGTAAATTGGGAAGATCGGCTAACGCTATTTCCCGAAGCGCTTCTTGAACGCGTTGTCGCTGAAGCCGACCGTCACCTCGTCGCCATCGACCACCACCGGGCGCTTGATCAGCGCCGGGTATTCCTTAAGCAAGAGCGTCCACTCCGGATCGCTGCGCGGGTCCTTGCGCTGTGGCAACAGGGTGCGCCAGGTCGTCGAGGCCTTGTTGACCAGTTTTTCCCAACCGCCGAGCTTGCCGGCCCACGCCTTCAGCGTGGCGGGAGGCACTGGGTTCGCGCGGTAGTCGACGAATTCGTGCGCCACCTCGAAGCGGGTGAGCCAGTTGCGCGCCTTCTTGCAGGTATCGCAGTTGGGTAAGCCATACACCGTGATCGTCATGGATCAGTCGCCGCTGCGCAGGAGTTCGTTGATGCCGGTCTTCGACCGGGTCTTTTCGTCCACCTGCTTCACGATGACCGCCGCATAGAGGCTGTGGCTGCCGTCCTTCGCCGGCAGGCTGCCGGAGACGACGACACTGCCCGCGGGTACTCGGCCATAGCTGACCTCGCCCGTGGCGCGGTTGTAGATGCGGGTGGATTGACCCAGGAACACGCCCATGCCGATGACCGAGCCCTTCTCCACCACCACGCCCTCGACCACTTCGGAACGCGCGCCGATGAAGCAGTTGTCCTCGATGATGGTCGGATTGGCCTGCAGCGGTTCGAGCACGCCGCCGATGCCGACGCCGCCGGACAGGTGCACGTTGGCGCCGATCTGCGCACAGGAGCCGACCGTGGCCCAGGTATCGACCATCGTACCCGCACCGACATGGGCACCGATGTTCGTGTAGCTCGGCATCAACACCACGTCCTTGCCGATATGCGCGCCACGCCGCACCAGCGCACCCGGCACCACGCGCGCGCCGAGCGCCGCGTATTCAGTGGCATCGCCGCCGGTGAAGCGCAGCGGCACCTTGTCGAACGCGCTCGACGGGCCACCATCGACGACCTGGTTGCCGTTCATGCGGAAATAGAGAAGGACGGCCTTCTTGAGCCACTGGTTGACCTTCCACCCACCGTTGCCATCGGGCTCGGCCACGCGGCGCTCGCCGGACTCGAGCAGGTTGAGCACTTGCTCGACGGCCTCGCGCAGGTCGCCTTCGATCTCGTTCTGGGTCAGTTCGGCGCGGCGTTCGAAGGCGCTGTCGATCAGGGATTCAAGCGTTTGCATCTGCATGGTGGGGAGTCCTGGGATGTTCGGAACCGATGTGGCGCAGCAGGCAATCCCGCAGGATCTCCCGGCGTTCGGGCGACAACGGCGCATTGCTGCGATCGGTAAGTTGGAAGAAATCTTCGACGCGTTCGCCGAACGTGGCGATGCGCGCATCATGCACGCGCACTTCGGCCTCGGCCAGCGCCTGGGCCACGGCCGCGAGCAGGCCGGGGCGGTCGGTGCACACCAGCGCGAGCTGCGTGCGTTCGCCCGCGTCGACGAACTCGATGCGCGGTGCCATCTGGAAGTGACGCAGGTGGCGCGACAGGCTGCGCTTGGGCGGCCCCTGCCCCGCCGGCTGGTCGAGCGCGCGCAGCATGCGCATGCGCAATTCCTCGGACCGTTGCAGCGACGCGGGGGCCTGCGAGTCCGATTCCAGCAAGAGGAAGGTATCGAGCGCCTTGCCCGTGCTGGAAACGAGGACGCGCGCTTCCACCACCGAGAAGCGCAGGCGGTCGAGCACCGCCGTCACCGTGGCGAACAAGCCGTCGCGGTCGGGGGTGTAGATGAAGAGTTCCGTGCTGCCCCGCACCGAGAAGGGATGCACTTCGACCAGCGGCGTGGCGCCATGCGCACGCAGGATGGCGGCGGTCTGCCAGGCGATCTGCTCCGGCCGGTGGCGCAGGAAGCTCGTATCGGGAAATTCAGCCCACACCCTGGCGATATCGTCGGCGGCGACGTGTTCGGCCACCAGCATGTCGAGGGCGCGGTCGCGGCACTCGCGCACGCGCATCCCCGAGTGACCAGGCGGCGTGAGGTCGCTGCGCAGGGCGAAGCGCGTGGCCGTATAGAGATCCGCGAGCAAGCGATCCTTCCATGCGTTCCACAGCTTGGGGCTCGTGCCGATGATGTCGGCGATGGTGAGCAGGTAGAGATGGTCCAGGTGCTCCCAGTCCTCCACCACGGCGCCGAAGCGATGCACGACGTCGGGATCGGTGATGTCCTGGCGCTGCGCCGTCGTGCTCATCAGCAGGTGATGGCGGACCAGCCAGGCAACCAGTTCCACTTGCTCATCCGGAAGGCCCAGCCGTGTGCAGAAGGCGCGAGCGTCTTCTTCGCCCAACATGGAATGATCGCCGCCGCGGCCCTTGGCGATATCGTGGAACAGCGCGGCCAACAGCAACAGTTCGGGCTTTTCGACATGCGGCCAGATCTCGCATGCGATGGGGAAATCGCGCCGGGCGGCAGGCTCGGCGAAACGGGCGACGTTGCGCAGTACCCGCAACGTATGTTCGTCGACGGTGTAGACGTGGAACAGGTCGTATTGCATGCGCCCCACGACCTTGCCGAAGGCGGGCAGCACCGCCGCGAGCAAACCATGCCGGTTCATCCGCCACAAGGCTTCCACGGCGGGCGCGCCACGGCGAAGCAGCGTGAGGAAGGCGCTCAGCACCTGCGGATCGTCGGCGAGCGACTCGCCGTGTGCCGACACCGCATGCTGGATGCGCCGCATCGTCTCGGCGGTGAAGCCGGCGATGCCCGGTTCGTCGAGGCGGGCGATGAAAATTTCCACGAGCGCCGAAGGGCGGCGTATGAACAGGTGCGGATTGCGCAAGGCGATACGCGCGCCGTAGCGCACGTAGTCATTGCCTACCGGCACAGGCTCCGTCGCCGGGTCGAGCATCTCCTCGAAACGCTCGACCAGTTGCGTGCCCGAGCGCTCGATCTGCGTGGCGGCGCGGTAGTAGCCCTGCATGAACTGCTCGACGCCCAGGTTCTTCGCGTGCTCGTCCTCGAAACCGAGCCGCGCGGCCAGCGCCCGCTGGTAATCGAACAGCAGTCGCTCCTCGGCGCGTCCCGCCTCCAGGTGCAAGGCATAACGGTAACGACGAAGGGTCTCTTCCGCTCGGGTCAGCCGCGCCACTTCCACCGGCTCCAACAATCCTTCGGCCACCATCGCGTCGAAATCCGGCGCGTCGGCCAGGCGCCGTCCCAGCCAGCGGATGGCATCGAGCGTGCGCAGTCCGCCCGGGCCGTCCTTCAGGTTGGGCTCCAGGTTCTGCGCGGTATCGTCGTAACGCGCGTGCCGCGCATCGCGTTCGGCCAGGCGCGCGGCGAGATAGGCCCGTGGCGGCCACACCTCGGGATCGTCGAGGATGCCGCGGAGTTCGTTGCCCAGGATGGGCCAGCCGACCAGTCGCCGGGCATCGAGCAGGCTGGTGAAGACGCTGAGGTCCCGCGCCGCCAGGTCACGGCATTGTTCCGTGGTGCGCACGGCGTGCCCGGGCTTCAGGCCGATGTCCCACAGGCAGGCGAAGAAGTTTTCCAGCGCACGGTACAGCGCCGGCGAGCTTTCCCCTACCAGCGCGAGCAGGTCCACGTCCGACCGGGGGAAAAGCATGCCGCGACCGAAGCCACCCACCGCGAACAGCGCCGCGGCCGCCATGTCGCCCAGGCAGGCGCCCCAGGTGTGGACGACGATGCGCTCGACGATCTCTCCCCGGCGCCGGGCCAGCGCGGACGCATCCTCGCCGTCGTGGAAGGCGACGGTGAGCGCACGATCGACGTCGCCCAGCAACTGCCTGAGCGAACGCCGCGCTTCGGGCGACACGCCCGAGCGGGGCACCACGGCGGGCAGGCGTGGAAGCGATGGCAGCGTCACGTCGGGAGCCCTCGATGGTGGTGGGGGTCAAACGGACGAGGGCTAGGCGCGTCCTCGTCGAAAGTGCATCAGGCGGCGTCCGGCCAGGGGGTGAGGATCTCGAAACCATCCTCGGTGACCGCGATGGTGTGCTCCCATTGCGCCGAGAGCGAATGGTCCTTGGTGACCACGGTCCAGCCGTCCGGCAGCGACTTGGTCTGCGGCTTACCCGCATTGACCATCGGCTCGATGGTGAAGGTCATGCCCGGCTTCAGCTCCAGGCCCGTGCCGGCACGCCCGTAGTGCAGCACCTGGGGCTCGTCGTGGTAGACCTTGCCGATGCCGTGGCCGCAGTACTCGCGGACCACCGAGAAGCCCGCCGCCTCGGCGTGCTTCTGGATCGCGGCGCCGACGTCGCCCAGCGTCGCGCCCGGCTTGACCGCCTCGATACCCTTCATCATCGCCTCGAAGGTGGTATCGACCAGGCGCTTCGCCAGCACGCTGGGCGTGCCCACGAAATACATGCGGCTGGTATCGCCGTGCCAACCGTCCTTGATCACGGTGACGTCGATATTGACGATGTCACCGTCCTTCAGGACCTTGCTCGGGCTGGGAATCCCGTGGCAGATCACGTGGTTGACCGACGTGCAGGTGGTTTTCGGGTAGCCCCGGTAGCCGACGTTGGCGGGGATCGCCTTCTGTACGTTCACGATGTGGTCGTGGGCGAGCTGGTCCAGGTATTCCGTGGTGACGCCCGGCTTCACGTGCGGCACGAGCATGGCCAGCACCTCGGCGGCCAGGCGGCCGGCCTCGCGCATGGCCTGGATCTCTTCGGGGGTCTTCGGTACGACTGCCATGATGGGGTTCTCTTTTTCCTTTGCCCTCAGGGTATTGGGCCTGCCACCCGAGGTGGCGGCGACCCTGCCGGAAATCCACCCTTGGCTTGCGGCCGGGCGGGTCCAGGGGCTACAATTAGCGAGTTTTGCTGTCCGGCGAAGTCACTCTCAAGTGACCGCGGCGGCGAATCGAAGCGCGATTGTAACCGCACGAAGCCATCCTTGGCCCGGCGCGAGGCATTCGCTTTTAACGCCACACACGCATCGGCACCGCCTTCGGGGTGCCCGTCCTGCCGTCGTCGCGAAAGGCGCCGCGGTCAGGCCGGGTCGAAGCCGGGGATGCGTGGAGGTCCCAACCCCCATAGAACCGCTCGAGCGGTTCGCCCAGGAGTAATTCCATGGCACAAGTCACCATGCGCGAGATGCTGGAAGCCGGCGTCCATTTCGGCCACCAGACCCGCTACTGGAACCCCAAGATGGCTCCGTACATCTTCGGCGCCCGCGGCAAGATCCACATCATCAACCTCGAGAAGACGCTCCCGCTCTTCACCGACGCGATGAACTTCCTCTCGGGCCTGGCCCAGAAGGGCGGCACCATCCTGTTCGTCGGCACCAAGCGTTCGGCCCGCGAGGCCCTCGCCGAGGAAGCCGCGCGCGCCGGCCAGCCGTTCGTCACCGCCCGCTGGCTCGGCGGCATGCTGACCAACTTCCGCACGGTCAAGCAGTCGGTCGCCCGCCTGAAGGAACTCGAGGCCGCTGAAACCGACGGTTCGTTCGAGCGCCTGGTCAAGCACGAAGTGCTGGCCCGCCGTCGCGAGCGCGACAAGCTGCAGAACTCGCTGGGCGGCATCAAGGACATGAACCGCCTGCCGGACGCCCTCTTCATCGTGGACATCGGCCACGAAGACATCGCCGTCCAGGAAGCCCGCAAGCTCGGCATCCCGGTCGTCGCCGTCGTCGATACCAACTACGACCCGGCCCTCGTCGACTACGCCATCCCGGGTAACGACGACGCCATCCGCGCCATCCAGCTGTACGCCCGTGCCGCCGCCGACTCCATCCTGGAAGGCAAGGCCGCTTCGCCGAACGCCGCCCGTGGCGACGCGAACGAGTTCGTCGAACTGGACGAGGAAGGCAATCCGGTGGCCAAGGACGAAGCCCCGCGTGGCGAGCGTCGTGGCGCCCCGGCGGCCAAGAAGGGTGCGCCGCGCCGCGAAGGCGGCCGTGACGGTGGTCGTGGCCGCGCGTAAGCGCCCCGTCCCGTAGCACGCTCTTCCGTTTCATCCGGCGCCGCGGCACCACCGCCGCGGCGCCCATCAAATCATTGAGGAATTACCATGGCTGAGATCACCGCGGGCCTCGTCAAGGAACTGCGTGAGCGTTCCGGCGTAGGCATGATGGAGTGCAAGAAGGCACTCGTCGAAAACAACGGCGACATCGAAGCGGCGATGGAATGGCTGCGCAAGAACGGCCTCGCCAAGGCGGACAAGAAGGCCGATCGCGTCGCCGCCGAAGGCCTGATCGCCGTCGCCCAGAAGGCCGGCAAGGCCGTCCTGGTCGAAGTCAACAGCGAAACCGACTTCTCCTCGCGCAACGAGCAGTTCATCCAGTTCACCAAGGACGTCGCCAACGTCGCCCTCGAGTCCGGCGCGGCCGACATCGAAGCGCTGAAGGCCGCCAAGCTCGGCGACGCCACGGTCGAGGAAGGCGCCAAGGCCCTCACCCTCACCATCGGCGAGAAGTTCGAAGTCCGCCGCATGGCCAAGGTCGAGAACGACGGCCCGATCGGCGCGTACTCGCACAGCGGCCGGATCGGCGTGCTGGTCGCCCTCAAGGGTGGCTCGGAAGAGCTGGCCAAGGGCATCGCCATGCACGTCGCCGCGATGAACCCCAAGTTCGTCAAGGTGGAAGACGTCCCGGCCGACTACATCGAGAAGGAAAAGGAAATCGCGCTGAGCCAGATGTCGGACAAGGAAAAGGCCAAGCCGGCCGATATCCTCGACAAGATCGTGACCGGCAAGATCAACAAGATCCTCGCCGAAGCCACCCTGGTCGGCCAGCCGTACGTGCTGGACGGCGATGTCACCGTCGCCGAGGCCCTGAAGAAGGCCGGCGCCGAGATCGTCACGGTGCAGCGCCTGGCCGTTGGCGAAGGCATCGAGAAGGTCGTCGACGACTTCGCGGCCGAAGTGATGAAGCAGGCTGGCCTGGCGTAAGCCTCTCCACCTGGTGAAAGAAAAAGGCCGCGAGCGATCGCGGCCTTTTTTGTGGTTCTTCACGCATTTCCGGGGAAGGCGGCGCGGATCTTCATAAAGAAGTACGCGCTGTCCCGGTATCCGTAGGCCATGCGCTTCATGACCTTGATGCGGTTGTTGATGCCTTCGAGCTGGCCGGT
>Ga0307412_10000550_pt1 | contig 22309 bp, 14 predicted proteins | sample DK1Cmetagenome_3_FD_203823 | JGI IMG/M metagenome (GOLD analysis project Ga0307412, IMG submission 203823) | Maize rhizosphere microbial communities from greenhouse at UC Davis, California, United States - DK15-C-1 | ecosystem: Host-associated > Plants > Roots > Rhizosphere > Soil | place: USA...
ATTGCCGACATTGTCGCCATGCTGCAGAGTGCCCGACAGTACGAACGTCACGGTCTCCAGACCCTTGTGCGGATGCGGGTGGAAATCCGTACCTGGTTCGATGAAATCCTCGACCAGCAACACGAACGGCGATTGGCTCGGGAATTCGCCTGGCGCAACGACAAAGCGATTGCGCGCACCTGACCCGAGAACCTGCAGTGGCCCGACCCGACCCACCTGATCGATGATGTCGTCCATCTCAGGCCGCGACCGCGACGCGCGTAATGGTTGCGGAATCGGTTGTCTTCCCGGGGGCGGTGTGGAGGATATCCATGGGGGTGCGTATCCGCTCGTAGGTGATTGTAACTCACTGTAAATTCGTAACCCACGGTTGTTTCGCAAGGAGGCACAAATTTGTTACCCGAAAGAACTCACGTGCCGCATGACTGCAGGCTGGTCGCTGACGTCCTCACGCGGATCGGCGACAAATGGTCGGTCTTCATCGTTATGCTGTTGGGGGAGAAGGATCACCGCTTCAGCGAGCTGCAACGCGCCGTATCAAGCATATCCAAGCGCATGCTGGCGCTGACGCTGCGGCGGCTCGAGCGGGATGGCCTGATCGAACGGACGGTGTTTTCGACCGTGCCGCCATCGGTCCTTTACGCGCTGACTCCGCTCGGACGTTCGCTCCGAGGGCCCATCGACGCGGTGGGCCATTGGGCGATCGATCATCAGACCGAGATCTTGGCGGCGCGAGAGTGCTTTGATGCGCACTCGCCTAGCCATTTGCGCAGCCTCTAAGATATCCCAGGGCTGATGATTTCGCGATCCAGGGACAGACGCGGCTGGCACCGGCAGGCCCCCGGGTCGGCGTCGCGTCGATGTTCCGGAACGGCGCCATTCGTTCGAATTGCTTCTCGAACGGTGTCGGATAGGGTTGCCCGTTACAGTAAAATCCGGAGAATGATCCCGGAGAGCGACCTGAGGAAACGATCGGTTTGTACAGATTGGTCGATCATTTGGCGCTTGATCGCCGTTTCTACCCCTCGCCGATACCCGGTGGCCCAAATGTCCTCGTAATCGACATTCCTGTGGGCAGTCGCGGCGCTGGTCTCGCGCTCGGCCGCTACTACCCGGTCATCCTCGAGACAGAGGCAGAGGTCGACGAGTTCGATCGCTTCCTTCAGCGCCTGCGGCCGAAAGCCGTCCGGCCGGACATATTCGACCATCGACCCTCGGCGTTCCATTCCGAGCAGATCCTCGTAACGCGCTTTGAGCCGCCGGAGCTTGGCTGGCCATGGGCGAGCATCTGCAAATGGCCCGACAGCTTTGCGAGGTCGGGTCTCGATCAAGGGCTGGCCATGGCGCGCGGCTGTTACACCATGGAACTGTTCGAGCGCGGAGGCCCATAATCTGCAACTTCTGGAGTCGCTAGCGCAGCGGCACGATTCTCGGCTGGGCGTTTGCAATGGCGCTCCCGCTCTTGGGGCTCGCTCTTCTGATCGAGGACAGGCGGGCGCATCCGCTCTTATGGGTTCGGTGGTACGCAACGCAGGACCTCTTCGCGACGGAATTCGCGCGGGACGCGACGCGCGTCGCGCTCACCTCGACCGTCGTTACCGGCTATATCGGTCTACTGGCGTTGGACGCGCAGCTGCAGATCACGACGGACACAATGAATTCAAGGGCGGCCGAGTTGACGGTGCTGCGCCGCCGGGCCGTTGCCGGCTATTCCTCCCAGCTCGATCTTCGTCAGGCGGAGGGCGCATACGAGGCGGCAGCTCGGCTGGTGCCGGCAACGCGGCTCGCGATCGTCAAACTGGAAAGCGCGTTGAGCGTGCTCGTCGGTGGCGCGCCAGGCTTGATCGCGCGTGGGGACGATCTTGACCGGCTCGGACCACCCGAAATTCCACACGCTCTGCCCGCGGCAGTGTTGCGGCAGCGGCCGGATATCGCGGAGGCGCGAAGCGCAAATCGTATCGGCCGATCGCAATCTGGATTCTGCGCGGGCGGCCTTCATGCCGCATATTCAACTCTCGGCAGCCGGCGGTGTTGTTGCCTCCACGATCTTGCCGAATCCGATCAGTCTGTTCTCGTTCGGGGCTCGATCCTCGCGCCGTTGTTCCAGGGCGGGGCGCTCCGCGCCAGCGCCGATACGGCGGCCGCTCGGCGCGATCAAGCCGCGTACACATATCGCAAAATCGCGCTCAGAGCCTTTCAGGAGGTCGAGAATGCGTTAGCCGGGGTTGAACGCATCGGCGAAGAGCAGGAAGCCGCGACGCGACAGGTGGCCGTTGTGCGCGCAGCGCTCGAGCTCGCCCGCCGCCGTTATCGCGCGGGATATTCGTCCTACCTCGATCAACTAGACGCGGAACGTTCGCTGCTCGATGCGCAGCTTCAACTGGTCGATCTTCATCGCAGCCGGCTGGCGACCGTCGTGGCTCTGTACCAAAGCCTCGGCGGAGCTGGCAAAGGTCGTCCCCGTCTACCCCATCATAACACTTTATTGCTGCGACATCAGATGCGCGGATCGACATTGCTGACGGCAATCATTGGAGCTTCACTGAGCGCCTGCGCTCCCATGGCCGACCATGTTGCCGGCGCCCCTGCGGCGGTGGAAGCCGATACGATTTCCGTCTCGGTCGGACCGTGTTTGGGATCCTGCCCGTTTTCGACCTTGCAGTCTCGCCAGACGGCATCGTCCGCTTCTCGGGAAAGCAGCACATAGCGGTCCTCGGCGACCGGCAGCTACGTCGGTCTATCGGTCGCTCGTTCGGGAGCTAGCGCCGTTTTGCCCAGTAGAAGGCACTACCGCCCGCGTCGATTGCATGGCGGCGATCAGCGATATCTCACCCTACACGATCACCTTGGGCGCGCGCGAACGGGCGGCAGACGACTGCCACCCACCACCAAGGCTGTACAAGCGGCCCCAATCAGGTCCCTGATGGCGTCCTTGCGACGTTGCCAGAGCGACTTGGCATCGCGGCGTGGGCAACGCCGACGCGACCGGGCGCATCACACGGGTGAGCCTTTCCAAGCCGCAGCGCGGGTGGCTCAGCTGAGAGGAACGCGAAGCGAAGACGGCTGAGGGTCGAGCCGGCGAAGGTTCGCTCGACCATTCTCAAGCGGAGGGGGCCGGCGGCTTGCTCCCTGGCTTCTAGCCTGCGGCTCTTCGTGCCGGGCATCGTTGGTGGCACCGCGGATCCTTCATGCAATGACTTAGCGACAGGAGAATAACGAGGCGATATGGTCCGTCGCGGGTGGCGGACGGGAGCCGGTTGGACCGCGGGCCGGAGCGGCATGATGGAGCGATTAAAGAGACCCATTCTCATGGCTTTGGCTGCCGTGCTGGCGGCTCTCGTCTGCTCGGTCGATAGCATCGCGGAGGTCGATTTTGCGGTCTCCATCCTTTACTTGGCGGTGTTGGTCCTGGTCTCCTTCGCTGGCACTGAAAAAGCGGTGATTCGCGCTGCGCAGGCATGTGCGGTTCTCACAATTCTTGGCTGGATAGCCGTCCATTTTCGTCATCCTTCGCCGGCGAGCGCGATGCGATGCCTCCTCACGTGTATCGCGATCGGTGTCACGGCGGCGTTGCTGATCACTCGCAAGCGGCTCGAGGCCATCAAGCTAGACCTTGGACGGAGCAGATCGGAGGTTGAACTCTTTGCCAATTCCGTCCCGTTCGTCTTGTGGCGTTCCAATCCGCAAGGCGAGATCGAGTACCTCAATGAAAGCTGGACCGTAGTGACGGGGTTAGACCGTTGGACGGTTTTAGAGGGGCAGCATTACAATGATGTGATTCATGCAGATGATCTAGATCTCCTTGTCGAGACGGTCACGAAAGCGGTAGCGACCCAGACCACCACGTATCTAAAAGTGAGAATCCGCCAAGCGAATGGTTCCTACCGCTGGATGCAAATCTACGATAATCCCGCCTTTTCGCCGCTTACCGGCCAGGTGGAGCGATTCGGTGGTCTTTCAGACGTGCACGATGAGGTGGTGGCGAAGGAGGAGCTTCAGAAAGTTCGCGCTGAACTCGAAGAGAGCCGTAGGGAACTGCTCAACTTCACGAATTCAGTGCCGCAAATCCTTTTTCGAGCAGATCGCAAGGCCCGGGTCGATTTCTACAATGAGCGATTTACCGAGGTGACCGGTCGCGACCTGCACGCCGTTATCGCGAAGCAGGATTGGATCGAGGACTTCCATCCGGATGATCGGTCGACTTATCTCGAAAATTTAGGGAACTCGTTTGCCGCCGGAAAGGAGTTGCGCGCGACGTTTCGCCTGCGGCATGCTGACGGGAGTTATCGCTGGATGTCGATCCTCGGCCGCCCGCTTCGGGTGACGGACGGCTCGGAGGAAATCCGTTACTACGGCGGTGTTACGGACATCCATGAAGAGGTCGTCGCTCACCAGAAGGTCCGGGAGCTGAACGAAACTCTCGAGCAGCGGGTGGAGGATAGAACAACCGAGCTGATGCGGACGGAGCGCCGCTACGCGGGCCTGTTCGACGTCAGCAACATGACCTTTGCCGAGATGGACTTCAGCGCGGCCGAAGTGATCCTCGACGACATCAAGGCGCAGGGTGTGACCGACCTTCGAGCCCATATGGCGGCGCATCCCGAAGAATTTGCGCGCGCACTGGGCGCGATTCGGACCACCCGGGTGAACGAGGCTCTGGCCCGTATGATGGGGTATCAAAGCGTCGCCGAACTCGTTGCGAATCCGTCGGTCCAGGATGCCGATGATGGCCCAGAAGTCCTCCTGCGACAGCTTGAAATGTACTTCGATGGGGTCAATCATATCGACGGCCGGACCGTGCTCGTCGGGAAAGATGGTCAGCGCATCCCGGTCTATTTCACCGTTACCCGGCTACCGGAGGGACTGCACCTGTCCAGTCACGTGAACCTTTCGGATCAGGAGCGCATCGAAGGAATGCGTCAGGCAGCGCAAGCGGAGCTTGCTCGCGCCAACCGGGTGGCGACAGTGGGAGCCCTCTCTGCGTCGATCGCCCATGAGCTCAATCAGCCGATCTCCTCAATGCTGATGGACGCGCAGACTGGACTGCGCCTGGTGGCGCGGGAAAGTCCGGATCTGGAGGCGCTCGGCCGTATCCTGCAGCGTTTCGAGAAGACTGCTCAGCGCGTTGCCGCCATCGTCCAGCGGACGAGGGATAATATCGTCGCGGGCCGCCGCGCGGTGAAGGCCGTCGATCTCTGTCGTCTCGCAACCGATTCCCGCGATCTCCTAGAGCATGATTTGAAGCGGGCTAACGTCGAATTGGAGATCGTCTGCGATGCGGCAGTACCGTTGATCAACGGTGACCCTGTCGAGTTACAACAGGTCTTCGTCAATCTGGTGAACAACGCTGCGGACGCGATGGGCGATCAGCCCGAGCCCCGCCGGATCACGCTTGCGATCGCGAGGGAGGCGGCGGCGGTTCGCGTCCGCGTCACCGACACGGGACCTGGCATCCCGGAAGAAAATATCGACAAGCTTTTTGACCCGTTCTTCACGACCAAGGCGAGCGGCATCGGCATGGGGTTGCAAATCTGCCGCTCGGCTGTCGAGGCGATGGGTGGCCAATTGACGGCTGCCAACCTTGCAGGTGTCGGAGCCTGCTTCTCGTTCGATCTTCCCCTCCTTGTTGAGGACCGCCCATCAGGTCCGGAAGTGGGGGCGGCCTAGGGCTGGCCCGGCTGCGACGCCGGCACCCTGCGCGGATTTGGAGACCGAAAGACGCTTCGCCAAGGACATCCCATATCCAACTTGTCACACTCCATTGGACCCGCGTACAGACACGCAGCGCTCATGCCGGGGGAATATCTGAGCGGTGAAGAACGCGAACATAGACGTGCCGGACAGCGACCTCATTGCTACTTTCATGACGCACCGGATGCAAATCGCCCGGTTTCTTCGACTTCGCTGCGGCGTTGAGAATGTGGACGACCTGCTCCATGAAGTTTGGCTGAGGGCGCATTCGGTAGACATCTTCATCGAGCGACCGTTGCCTTACCTGTATCGCATCGCTGATCGACTCGTGCTGGACACGCGTCGCGGTACCGCGCGCGGGCGATCGCGAGATCGTGACTGGGGGGATGTCCATGACCGGCTCAGCGAGACGGTGGAGGCGCCGGTCGCCGAGCGCACGCTGATCGCCCGGGAACGATTGAAGGCTACCGACGCAGCGTTGAACGCGGCTGGCGCGCGCGCGGCTCGGATTTTTCGGCGCTATCGCATCGATGGCGTGGACCAGCGCGGAATCGCGCAGGAACTTGGCATCAGCGTCAGCACGGTGGAGAAGGATCTGCGCAAGGCCTATCACGCGCTGCTGACACTTCGGGAGCGTTTCGATGAGGAATGACCCGCAGCCCGGCGTCATACGGGCGAGGAGAGAGCGATGATCGGCTCCAGCGCAGGGACACAAGATGAGGCGATCCACTGGGCGATCCGCGCGCAGGACGCGGCGTTCGACGATTGGGAGGCGCTCGCTGACTGGCTCGCGGTCGATCCCGAGCATGCTTTGCTCTACGACCGGGCGACTATCGCCGCCGACGAGGGCGCGCGCGCTGTGGCTGTCGTGGCCACGCGGACGACGCCTTTCGCCGCTCTCCCAACCGTCCGGCGCCGACCGAGGCTGTGGCTGCCGCTAGCGATGGCGGCAAGTGTTGTCGCGGCGGTCGGCGCCGGGCTGACCCTGTATGGTGGCACACCGGCGCCGGCGTTTTACGCGGTGTCGACGCCGGCCGGCGGACGCCAGGAGCTGGCGCTGGCCGGAGCGGTGCGGATGGTATTGAACGGCGAAACGAGGATAACGCTGGACCGCAACGACCCTCGCTTCGCGCGTCTCGAGCGGGGGCAGGCAACATTCAGCGTCGTGCATGATCCGGATCACCCGTTCGCGCTTCACGTCGGCAACACGCTCGTAACCGATGTTGGCACGGTATTCGATGTCGAACGCTATGGCGAAGCCGTCCGCATCGCGGTTGGCGAGGGGGCGGTGCGAGTTACCACCGCTGCAGGTGGGGTCGCGGCTTCGGCAGGCACTGCTGTTGAGGTCGATGCGAACGGGACGGCCGTCGTGCAGCGCGATCAGGATGTGCACGAGGTCGGTGCCTGGCGGGGCGGGCAGGTCGATTTCGCCGATATATCCCTGGCGCGACTGGCGCTACGCCTCCACCGGGCGAGCGGTGCGCGCATCACGGTCGCGCCGGATATCGCCAGCCGGCGCGTAACGGGCAGCGTCGTGTTGGATGGGGATCGCGATGCCACCTTGCGCGAGCTGAGCGCGGTGTTGGGGATAAAGGTCGCCCTTGAAGGGGATGTCTGGATGTGGAGCGCGCGGACCGTTGCGACTCCGTCCTAGTCGCGTCGCGATCGCCAGTGGCGCGGCGCTGCTGAGCGTGTCTGCGACGATGGCGGCCCCGCGCTATCGCTTCGATATCCCGGCCGGACCCATGGCCCGAAGCGTGGCGCGGATTTCCGCGCAGGCGCGTGTAACGATCGTGGCGGCCGATCCGGCGCTGCTCGCCGGGGCCGGTCCGAATCTCAGGATCGACGGAACCGTAGAAGATGCCTTGTCGCGCCTGCTTGCCGGAACGCGCGGGCAAGCGGTGCGTGTCGGCATGATCAGCTGGCGGATCGTCGCCCGCTCTGCGGCGCGCAAAGTGAGCGGCCCGAAACCGACCGTCGGCGCGGTGGTGGCAGACGTGGTGGTGTTAGGCAGCAAGTACAATGTGCGGCTGTCGGCCTACCCGGCGAGTATTAGCCTGATATACGGCGAGGCGCTGACTCGCTTCGGCCGCACCCCGGATACCGAAGCGATCACGCGGCTCGCGCCCGATGTCCAGTCGACGCATCTCGGCCCCGGCCGCGACAAGCTGTTCCTGCGCGGGGTCGCCGACAGCAGTTTCAACGGCTCCGGCGCGGCGCTGGTGGGTGTTTATCTAAACGACGTGCGGCTGACCTATAATGCGCCCGACCCCGATCTCCGGTTGTACGACGTGGACCGGATCGAAATCCTCGAAGGCCCGCAAGGCACACTCTACGGCGCGGGGTCGATGGCCGGGCTGATCCGGGTGACGCCGCGCGCACCGGACACAGTCGTGCGATCGGGCGAGGTCTGGCTCGGGGGGACGTCAGTGGCGCACGGAGCGTCCGGCGCGGATGGTGGCGGGGTCGTCAACCTGCCGCTGTTCGGCGGCGGCGCTGCGCTGCGGCTGGTCGGCTACGCCGCGCACGACGGCGGCTATATCGACGATGTCGCGCGCGACCGCCACGACGTGAACGGGTCCGATACGCTTGGCGGCCGCGCGGCGTTGCGGGTCGCACTTGGCAAACATTGGACGATCGATGCGGGGGGCATCTTCCAGGACATTCATAATCGCGATTCCCAATATACCGAGCGCGGCCTGCCGCCACTGACGCGGTCCAGTAAAGAGGCGCAGCCGTCATCAAACCTGTTCCGTACGGGTTTCGTCACCGTCACCGGCGCACTCGGCCCGATCGACGTCACCGCGACCACCGACATAGTTGGTCAGCGGCTCAAACAGTCGTTTCTGCCCGATGACGGTAACGCGGGCGGCCTCTATCGGCAGCGTGATACGATGCGGTTACTCTCGGAGGAGGTCCGGCTATCCAGTCGGGGCGGCACCGCTCCGGGATGGACTGCGGGGGTCGCGATACTCGACAGCAAGGCCGAACAGATTCGGACGATTGCGCTCGATGGTTCTGACCGCTCGCTCGGGCGCGCCCATAACGATCTCACTGAAATTGCACTGTTCGGCGAGGTGACTGCGCATTTGAGCCGACGGTTGTCCCTCACCGCTGGCGGCCGGTTTACGGCGGTACGTCTCGCCGGCCAGGCCAGCGGTGCACAGGAAAAAAACGATGAAGCGGCAAAGATCCCAGCGGACGGGGAACCGCATTTCACCGGTGTGCGCCACGAATATTTCGCTGTGCCGACGCTTGCGCTCGGGTGGTCGCCGGGGGCGCCCTGGTTCGTGTTTGCGCGCTTCACACAAGGCTATCGACCGGGCGGGCAGACCGCGAGTGGTATCATCGAGCGGTTCGATGCTGACCGGATCGATAGCATCGAAGCAGGGCTACGGCTACGACCGTCCGGCGAGGAGCACGTTTCCGCGCAGGTTTCCGCAACATACAACAACTGGCGGCATATCCAGGCGGATGTGCTTGCGGCCAACGGTCTACCCAACACCCAGAATATCGGCAACGGCCGGGTGAGCGCGCTGACCGGAAGCCTGATCTGGAAGCCCAGGGGCGGGTTCGAGGTGAGGCTCGCCGGAACGCTCGCGGATGGCAGCGTCACGGGATACGATGTCGCGCTCGATCGCATAATCCGGACGTCGCTCCCGAATGTCGCGCGCGACACGCTGGCGGCGTCGGTCGATTATGGCCACAGCTTCGACGATCGCCACCGCGTCACGCTAGGGCTGTCGCTGAACCATGTCGGCCGGTCGGTGCTGGGCAGCGACAGCATGCTGTCGACGCTGAGGCAGGGTAGTTATTGGCTGTTGGCCAGCGGCGCCGATTTCAGCTTCGGCACGAGCATGGTATCACTCAACATCGACAATCTGCTCGATTCCGCTGCCAACAGCTTCGCCTTCGGTATGCCGTCCTACGCCTACGACAATCGCCAGTTGACCCCCCCGCGCCCCCGTACCCTCCGCATCGGGCTGCGGAATCGCTTCTGATCCCCCGGCCAAGGTTTTCCTGAGAGGCTTTACGGTTTCTCGCGAGGCATGGCGTTGAAGGAGCAGAAGAGGCGCGTCGACGGCGACGCAGCCCTCCAAAAATCGGGGTTTAGGTTCATGTGGGATGGTAGGTTCGCATTCGATCGGGTTTCGCATTCGGTTCGTTTGGTACAGTATCTTCGTTTTGGCACTTGCCTTACAACCACGGCGGCCGCTCTGCTGGTCGGCGCACTTCCGGCGCATGCCGCCCCACCACCGCTTTTGACGCTTAACGCGATCGCGCTTCCAATGCGGACCGCGCGCGTCACCACCGCCCCCTCACTTCCGGCCGATCTGACCATACGGCTCGATACCGGCGCAGCACCGCGTAAGGTTCCACCTGCGAGAACCGAAATCAGCGTGACCGGGGGCACCAGCAAAGGCGTCACAGTTGCGGTGACGCCTTTGCTGGACCTGACGGTCGTCCCGAGTGCGATCATGTCTGGCAACGATGTCACTGTTGACACCGGCAATGTCGCGACCAGCGGAGATTATGACCACGGCGTCGGCACGTTCGCGACAGGCGACACCGCAATCACCGCCGGCGCCATCACCACATCCGGCACCCGCGCAGCGGGCGTTCATGCCGTCGGCTACGGCGACATGACAATCAAAACCGGCGACGTTGCCACCAGCGGTTACCTAGCGACCGGCATCTACGCAAACACCAATCTCGGTGGTGCAACCGGGAACATCACAGTCTCGGCCGGAAACGTCTCGACTGGCGGCGATCGCTCCTTCGGCATCTACGCCGGCGCCTATCACGGCGCCGTCAGCATCGACGTCGGTAGCGTGCGGACGAGCGGGTATGGATCGGGCGGCATCAACGTCTGGAGCTACGAGCATGATGCGACCATCAAGGCTGGCACAGTCGCCACTGCGGGTGACGGCGGGCGCGGTATCGTCGCCTATTCGGGCGGCACCACCACCGTCATAACCGACAGCGTAACCACCAGCGGCACCGGTACCGGGCACGACAGCGGCGCGGGCGGCATTACCGCTGTCGGCGCAGCCGTGACCGTGCAAGCGGGGTCGGTCAATACGACGGGTGATTACTCGGCGGGCATCTATGCGATCTCGAACCGCGTCCACGATAACGGGCAGGATTTCCGCGACGTTACCGTCAACGCCGGCACCGTGACGACTAGCGGTAACCAGTCGGACGGCATTGACGCGGTCAACTATTCGCAGAGCCGGACCAACGTGGCCGCCGATCATGTCGCGACCACCGGTGATGCCTCCTGGGGCATCTACGCCGCCGGTTTGGGTGACGTTTCGGTCAAGGCGGGCACGGTCGATACCCAAGGCGGCAACGCCGCCGGCATCGCCTTGACCAGCGTCTACGGCAATATCGAGGTCAGCGCCGATACGGTGGCGACGCACGGCGACCATTCGAACGGCATCAACGCGGTCAATTACAGCCAGTCCGGCGCGACCACTATCAAAGTCGGTACACTCAGCACGGACGGCGCCGGCTCTGCCGGCATCTATGTCGGGGGATCGAACGCCTATCAGGGCGCCAGCCACGTCGTGACCGTCGATGCCGGATCGATCACCACCAAGGGGGATCTGGGTGCCGGTCTAGTGGTGCTGACCGGGGGCAGCGTCAACGCCACCGTCGGCGACGTGACGATCGACGGGCCGCGCGCACGCGGTATCATCATCACCACCAACGAGGGCGACATCAACCTCACCGCCGGCAATGTCGTGACCAAGGGCGCGGTCGCGCTCGGGCGCGATGCGATTGGGATCGCGGTCAACGATACTTACGGCAACGTCAATGCCGATATCCAGTCAATCACAACAGCGGGAGACCATAGCCCCGGCATTCTCGCAAACGGCTTCTATTCGAACCAGAGCTTCGTGGTGCATGACGGCATAACCACCACGGGCGAGCATTCGGCCGGGATGTTCGCATTCCTAACCGGCGGAGTGTTGTCGCTCGATAGCGGTGCGATCGAGACTAGCGGGGCGGACAGCAGCGGAGTCAGCGGGTATGTCACCAATGGCGACGTCGCGATCCACGTCGGCAACTTGACCACGCTTGGCGACAATTCCAGCGGTCTGGATATTCAGTCAAGCAGCTTTGGCGGTGTACACACTGTCTCGCTTGGCATTGGCACGGTCGATACCAAAGGCGCCTACTCGAACGGAATTCTCGCCACCGCGCAAGCCGGGAATATCATTGTCGGCGGCGGCAGCATCACCACGTCCGGAGCAAAATCGGCCGGAATCGCGATCGCGGCCGGGAACGGAGAGTATGCCGATGGCAGCGTCTATGGCGGCAACGCCACGATCGATGTCGACTCTGTTGCGACCAGCGGCGACGGCTCGAATGGAATCGACACCGTTGCGACGAGAAGCACCCGCATTACCGCCGGAAGCGTAACCACGAGCGGTGCGGATGCCGACGGTATTCACGCCTACGGCAATGGCCCGATAACAATCGAGGTCGGTTCAGCCGCCACCACAGGCGACCACAGCACCGCGATCTACGCGATGAGCACGGCTGGCACTGTGTCGATCAAGGCGGGGACTGTGGATACTGTTGGCTTGCTGTCACACGGCATTCGCGCCGCCAGCTACAGCGGCGACGTGACGGTGGACGCGGGCACTGTCACCGGCGGCGTCGGCACCGGCATCGACGTGCGCGCCGGCTACGGCGACCACGGCAACGCCACGGTGACGGCGGGCACGATCGTCACCAACGGCGCCGGCATCGTTGCGCTGGCGGGCGACAATGTGATGATCAACGCGGGCAGCATCACCACCCATTCTGGCACCGAGGATGCCGGCACCCAGCTCGGCCAGGCGATCAAGGCGATCGCACACGGCGATGTCGACATCACCGCCGGCACCGTCACCACCACGGGCTATTGGGCGGAGGGTGTCTATGCGGTTGCGTCTTCCTCCTTCAACACGGGTCAGAACCCCGGGAACATCAGCATTGACGTCGGCAGCATCTCGACCGCCGGGGCCAAGTCGACGGGCATCTATGCGATCGACACCGGCTACCAGAACGGCGGCACCCAGACGGTCAGCATCAAGGCCGGCTCGGTTTCGACGTTAGGTGATTATGCGAGCGGCATCTATGGTGTCGGGCCGAACGTGACGATCGCGGCCAACGGCCCGGTCTCGACTGTTGGCAACGAAGCGACCGGCATCTACGCCGCCGCGATCGGCGGCACGGCGACGATCACTGCTGGCGACATTTCCACCAAAGGCGAGTTTTCCTCGGGCGTGCGCGCCTTTGCGTCGGACGGCGCTGTCGATATCACCACCACCGGCGCGATCAGCACGACGGGCGCAAACAGCTACGGCGTGCTGGCGTTCGGCTCGGCGGAGCTGACCATCCACAACAGCGGATCGATCGAGACCGCCGGCAAGTTCGCGCGAGGCCTGTATGCGATCAGCAGTACCGGTCTTTCCACCATCGCCAATAGCGGCGCGATCAGCACGACCGGTGATTTCGCGGAAGGCATCCGCGCGATCTCGTTCGCGGACGGCGTCGACGTTACCTCGACCGGGCCGATTAGCACAAAGGGCGATTATTCGGCGGGCATTATTGCCGGCCGCGATCGCTCGGGGCGAGGCGACAAGGTGGCAGCGGTTGAAGACGCCGCAGTGCCAACAGTACGGGTGGTCGCAGACAGTGTTTCTTCCAGCGGGGCGCACAGCAACGGTGTGATCGCGGTGAATTACGCGTTCGGCGGTAGCACCAGTATTGATGTCAACAAAATCACGGCGACCGGAGTCGGCTCCGCCGGCATTGCAGCCGTGACGTTCGGTGATCTGGCGATCACCGCGGGCAGCATCCATGCCGGCGGCAACGCCATCTACGCCCGAACGGTTGGCGCCTATAATCAAACCATCACCGTCACCGGGGCGGCGGTTTCGACCGGCGACACCGCGATCCTTGCCGCCGCGACCTTCGGCGATAGCACCATCAATATCGGTAGGGGCGCGAGCGTGATCGGCGCAGGCCACCGCGACGCGGCCTATGCGGGCCACGGCGACGGCATCCTGATCGACGTCTACGGCGGCATCGGCACAATCAACAATGCGGGCACGATCGCGAGCACCGGCGATGGCTATGCGATCGAGTCGCTTGGCGGTCTCGATTATTACGGCGACCCGAGCAGCCATACCGTAATCAACAACACCGGCACCCTTCTGGGCGCGGTGAAGTTCGGCAACGGGGCCGACGTGCTGAACAACAGCGGCGTGTTCATTGCGACCAAGGACAGTGATTTCGGCGGTGGCGGCGACAGCATCGTCAACAGTGGCACGGTGATCGTGGCGCCGGGCACCAAGGCGAGTATGATCGCTTTCGCCAATCTCGCGACGTTCAGGAATGCCGGCGGCCTGATTGATTTCCGAAATGGCCTGGCGGGCGACGTGTTGAAGCTCTCGGGCAGCTTCGTCGGCTCTGGCACATCGTCGCTGGCGCTCGATCTGATCGGCGGTAAGGCGGATCGGCTTGAGGTTGCCGGCGCAGCTACCGGCCATACCGGGATTACGCTCGCGGTGGCAGCGGCCGATGTCCGGCTGCTCGCTGAGCCGGTGACGCTAGTCAAGGCGGGCGAGGGCAGTGCAGCCGATGCGTTCGCGATCACCAATGGCGATATCGGTTTGCTCCATTATGGTGTCCGCTACGATGCGACAGCGGGCACTTACGGCCTTACCGCCGTCGCCGGCGCACCGGTCTACCGAACGTTCAATATTCCCCGCGCCGCGCAGGCAAGTTGGTTACGTGCCGAAGATGCTTGGGATGCGCATATGAGCGAGAAGCGCGACGCGCGGCTCGGGCAAGGCGAGGGTTTCGGATCTCGGCTGTGGGGGCAGCTCTACGCCGGCGTCACCAACCAGGACGGATCGCGTAGCCTTGATGGCAGACGTATCGGGACCGGTTACCGGCAGGATTATTACGGCGGCCAGATCGGCCTCGACCTCGCCGGCAAGACCACCGACACGGGCGGGATGCTGTTCGGCGTGACCGGCAGCTATATCTCGTCGCACCTGAGTGGACGCGACAGCGGGGATCGCACGCAGTTCGATTCGGTTGAACTCGGCGCCTATGCGAGCTTCTTGTCGGGGCCGCTATTCGCCAATTTGCTCGGCCAATACGGACACGACTGGATCGGCACCCGAAATGTGACTTTGGGCTTTAGGGATCGCCTGCAAGGCGACAGTTACGGTGCGGCGCTTCAGGTCGGGGCGCATCTCGGGAGCGACCGGCTCTATGTCGAGCCCACAGCCTCGCTCGCCTACGTGTCGACGGATATCAGCGATCTGCGCGCGCTCGGCCAGGCGATCGACTTCGACAAGCGTGAGGGGCTGCGCGGGAAGTTCGGCGGGCGGATCGGTAGCGCGCTCGATATGAAGGGCGGCGGCAAGGCGGTAATCTACGTGGGCGGCGCATACGTCCACGAGTTCGAGGGCAAAGCTGGTCTCGACTTCCTGTCGGGTAGCGTCAGCCAGCACCTCGCCGGGATCGCGCCTAACGATTACGGCCACGCCGCGATCGGCGTGAATTTCCTGTCGGTGGGGCGGCTTTCCGGCTTCGTTGAGGGCGATGCCGACTTCGGCGGCGGTACCAGCGGCGGCGGTGGGCGCGTCGGTATCTCCTTTGAATTCTGACCATAAGCGGGCGACGGGATCGCCGATCCGCTGCACCTGACTTGCGAGACTCTATGACCGAGAACACCTTCGCCGGCGGCGACGCCGCCCAGCCGACCACGGGTCAGGCCTTCGCGCCCGGTCACGAACCGGCCAAAGCCACGCCCGGCACGACCAGCATCACCGTCTCGCGCGGCTTTACCGCATGGTTGCGCAGCCACGATACCAGCCTTGCGTTCACCTCCTACCAGACCGGGCAGCTGTTCCTGGTGGGATCGCATCCCAACGGTACGGTTTCGTTCAACCAGCAGAATTTCCAGCGTGCCATGGGCGTCTGCTGGATGCCTGGTCGGCTGTACCTCGGCTCCCTGTTCCAGTTGTGGCGGCTGGAGAACATGTTGCGGCCGGGCGAGATCGCGAACCAAACGTTCGATAGCGTGCTGGTGCCGCGAAATGCGCAGACCATAGGCGATGTCGATGTCCACGAGGTCGGTATAGACAGCGATGGCAGGGTCGTATTCGTCAACACCAAATACAGTTGCCTGTGCACGCTAGACCTGACGCACAGTTTCAAGCCTATCTGGAAGCCGCGCTTCATTTCAAAGCTGGCGCCAGAGGATCGTTGCCACCTCAACGGCCTTGCGATGGACAAAGGGCGCCCGCGCTTCGTAACCGCAGTCAGCCGCTCCGACGTACTCACCGGGTGGCGCGAACGGCGGCACGAAGGTGGCGTGCTGATCGAGGTCGAAACCAACCGCATCGTTACCGACCAGCTCTCGATGCCACACTCGCCGCGTGTCGTCGGCGACACGCTTTATGCGCTGGATAGTGGTCGTGGGCGGATCATCCGCGTGGAGCCCACGAGCGGCGTCAAAACCGACATCGCCTTTTGCCCCGGTTTCCTGCGCGGACTGGCGATTCATGACGGCCATGCTGTCGTTACCGTGTCGAAGCCCCGCAACGGTACGTTCAAGGGCCTCCTGCTTGATAGCGAGATGCGGGCACGCGACGCCGAGCCGTGGTGCGGCATTTTGATCGTCAATCTTGCGTCTGGAGATATTGTCGAATGGATCCGACTTGAGGGCCACATCACAGAGTTGTTCGACGTCACCGTGCTGCCAGGTGTGCGCTGTCCAATGTCATTGGGCCCCTCGACCATTGAGATTCAGAACACCGTCACCTTCGAGATTCCCGAGCAATAGTTTTAGATATTGCCACGACAATTAGTGATACAAACTGAAAGTGTTGGATTGAATCTATCGCTGTTCGTTCGGCTTCGTCACTACTGAATTAAAATTCCACCATACCCTAGTATGGCTTTAAATGTATCTGATTATTTATAGACATGGAGATCGTGCTTTTCGTCAAGTAAAGCACTAATGTGGAAAATTATCATGAAAATTGTTCATATATTTTTGAGCGTCGGGCTAATCGTAAGCAGCCCCGAGATCGTGATTGCGCAGGATCTGCCAACGGACGCTGTGAAGCCCAAAAAGGAAAAGAAAATTTGCCGAAAACTGGAAGTCACGGGGTCAATGCTGGGGCAGTCTATATGTCACACTGAAGCGCAGTGGAGAGAAGTAGATGCACGGAATTCCGAAAGCTCGGAGGGACTCTTGCGCCGAAACAGTTCGGATTCAACGACGCGTTAGGCCTTTTGGCAAGATTTGACAGCATGCCTCGGGGCGGATTTAGCGCTGCCACTTTTCAAAGACGGCCTTGAGCGATCGGATTGGCGTGTCAGGCGCGGAGTGCGCATTGAACGGGCCGTTACTGCCGACCGAGTGGGTATGCGGCGGCCTGCTTGGTCGGCCTATCCCGCAGTTCGTCCGGTTCGATCGCAACTAGCAATATAAAGCTTGGTCAGGACGGCGATCGCTCCTGCGAGGGCTTCGACCCTGCCCAGGATGAACCGCGCACATCGCCAGCCTCGCAAAACGACGAAATCGAGTGGTCGATGCGAGAATGTTTGTTGTGCGCGTCAAATTTTCGGCACTGACGTTGAAATAGACTTGGGCGGTCGCTTTGGCGAGCATCAGGACCAAGAAAATGTCGCCGCAAGCGCTTCCTGGACAGGCTCGATCGGACAGGCCTGCGGCGTTTTCGCACCGAAGTGCGGCAATTCGCGGCGTCGGTATTGGTGCGCCAGAGCTTGCCTGCCGTCCGCGCCGTCACCCATCGCGTATTGCCGGGGTATAGCGGTGTGCCTGCCGACGCTTGGTCTTCGCTCGCAGCGTGTTTTTTCCGATAAGTGTAATTCTCGGAAAAAACACGCTGGTGCCGGATGGGTCTCTTCAGTACGCATCAGGCATGTCTCGCCCACCACGATCGACGCGACCACGCACTGCTCCGAAGCCGGCGTTTCCCGCCGGCGGGATCGACGCTGCGCAAGATCAGCAGTCTAACGATCCGGTCGATCAGCTGATTTCCCCGACCAGCCTGCCAAGCGGCCAGGCGATCACGATCGTCGAGCATCAGGCACCGGCGCTGCCCGGACTGACGCTGGACGACGCAGAGCGCGTCGAGCGCTACGTCGGGAAAGCTTCCGCAGATGCCACGAAGCGCGCCTACACGTCCGATTGGCAAATCTTCGTAACCTGGTGCGAGACGCGCGCTCTGTCCGCCTTGCCCGCAGCGCCCGCCGTGGTTGCTTCGTTTCTGGCTGAAGAAGCGGATCGCGGCATAGCGCGCTCGACGATAGGACGTCGGCTTGCGGCTATCGTCTTCGCGCACCGTGCGGCAAACCTAGTCGCGCCGACCGATCAGGTCGGCTCCGCGATCCTTGAGCGAACTGTGCGAGGCATCCGGCGCGAAAAGCGCCAAGAGCGACCGACCAAGAAGCAAGCCGCCGATGGTGACATCTTACGCGACATGTTGCGTGCGATCGAGGGCAATGATGTGCGAAGCGCCCGTGATCGCGCATTACTTGCGATCGGCATGGGCGGCGCATTTCGCCGTTCGGAACTCGTGGCGTTGATGCTTGGTGACGTGAAGCAGGTGCCGGCTGGGCTTGAGATTCTGGTTCCATTCTCAAAGGGCGACCAGCTTGGCGAAGGTGAGCTCGTCGTAATTCCCGACCGGCCGCGGATTGCGGCGGTCGCGCTCCTGCGCGCTTGGATCGATATCGCTCCGATCACCGAGGGGCCGCTTTTCCGCAAACTTACCCCGCAGGGGCGTCTAACCGCGAAGCCGATGAGTGACCGCGGGGTTGCGCTCGTCGTCAAGGCGCGTGCGGCAGCTGCCGGCTACGACCCCGCACTCTTCTCTGGCCATTCGCTCCGCGCTGGGTTTCTTACGGAAGCTGGGCGCCAAGGGGCGAGTCCATTCCGAATGAGAGAGCATAGTCGACACAAATCTCTAGAGATGGTCGGCGAATATGTTCGAAACCACGAACTTTTCCGCGACCACGCGGGCGACAAGTTTTTGTGAATGAATGGTTCCATTAAGAACGATTTTAAACGTTAAAAATATTTTCGATTTACCACATTTATACTAAAAATAAGAAGAAATATGCGGCATCCTGAAGTTCATGAACGGTTCCTCTATACCTAGCTGCCGGAAATAGAGTATCGTATAAGGGATTTATATCATAGCAAGTTCTTAGGTGGGTCGTAATCACCAACCTGATCAAGTGCAGAAGTGTAGTCGCGTAGCCAGTCGGTATGACCGCCAATACCCCAATCTTCAGCTTCTAGCTCGTTGATAGTTACCCAGACTCTTCGCGCGTTCTCGGGTATATCGTGCGAACTTTCTGCCTTCAAAATAACGGTAGTAAAATCCCGAATCAGTCCCTGCTTAGCGAGCAGATCCAGGCGATGGCTGGGGATGCGGATCTCAACAAAATAGTGTGGCTTCTCGTGCTTCGGGCTACCGGCGACGTAGTCGCTATCTTCTGCGACCTCGTAAACCCAACCTTTCATAATTGATCGTGCTTTGGATGTCTCTGGTACCTTCTCCCACCACATGAGAACCTCGGTAAGCTTGGCCATAAGAGCGTGCTGAACGTCTTTAGAGAGCGCGCCTTTGCGTAAAGTCAAGTTAATCCACGGCATGATCTGGTGACCTCTTGCCTATTTATTGAAGTTATCGAAATATCGAATAAATTATCACATGAGTATCCGAAAACAAATTTTATTATAGTTTTGGCATAGGTTTATGTAAAACTACTTCGGAGCATCACAATTGCCGCGATCTGGCGAGCGAAGATCAGGTCTTTTCATCAGAATGGGAGTGATGTCGACCGCGTTCCAGTGTCATCATAAACGCCTCGTGCCGCGTTTGTAGTATAGGCATGCTTGAAGATTGCCGATCCCCGCGAGCGATCCGCCACTAGTATGGCGACCTAGCGGACCCGATCGTCCAAGCCGACTACAGTCGATGCGCGAGGGTTGCGTATCCCGCTGGCGGCGACACACGCGCGTCGCTTGGCCGGCAAAGAATCGTTCAGGCTTGGCCGTACGAAGCTGTTGCTGGAGCGTCAGCGAACCGTATCGCAGCAATCGGGGCATCTGCGATTATTCGGCTCAATGTGATCATTGCGTCTCTCCATGTGAGGAAACCGCGTTCCGGGTTAGTGACGCACGCGGCGCGCTGAGTCCGACCGCAGCCGGCAGAAATTGGTTTTGCAGAAGCAATCGAACGGAGCCTGCGGCCACCAGCAGAACAAGCAGGTTGGCAAAGACGAATACTGGCGGAGCGATAATAGCGATCGCGCCTTCGCCATTCACGGGGGCTAAGCGGATGGTCGCTCCCGCCAACGCGGTGGCGCCGAATGTAAATGCCCAATAGCTTGCCGAAAAGTGCTGCGCGGTGATCCAACGGCACATCCGGAGCAACAGCAATGCCTGGAGAAGCGCGTAACCGATCATGGCGTGAGCAACCATGTCCGCGTTACCCTGCCCAACGGAAATGTAGCTAACGGCGCCGACTGCCGGGGGTGCCAACTGAATACCCAGCGTTGGCCGAAGTGCGGGCGGAAGCGGCTCGCCAGTATAGAGTCGATGCAAAAGAACGGATTCGATCGCGAGCCAGGAGAAAAAGCCCGCTCCGAACAGCAATTGCCCCCAATCGTGCCAGCCGAGCGATCCTGCGACGGTCGCGCTTACAAAACCTCCCGCTACGGTCGGCAGATAGAGGACCGGGGTCGTGGTAGCCGGAGTTCGATCGCCTCGCCAAAGCAGACCGGTGCGCCAAAGCGCGAACGCCATTGTGATGGCGCTGCCTACAACGAAAAGAACGATCGCCACAGTTCGAGAATAGGGCAACGCGCCTTGGGCTATCAGAAGTGTGCTGACACCGCCGAGGCCGATGAAGCAGCATTGCACCGGATGCTCGGCCTCCGCATACGCGACCTCCGGCGCTTGCAGCCACTTGAGACAATATAGCGTCGCGATGATGACCCACGCGGTTGTTGCGACGATGAAAAGACCCTCACCTGTGGCTGCTGGTAGCCGCCAAGCCGCGTGCGCCGCACGCCAGACATTGGCCAAGCCCGCGAGGCCAAGGACCACGCCGAACAACGATGCCGGAACGCGAGCAGCAAAACCTTTTTCGGATGAGATCATGATCGTATATGTTCCCCGGTATTTTGCCTGGCATCACGCAAAACGTGCGTTCTGTCTGTACCGCGAGTCAGTGTGCACAGCTGCTGCAGCACAGCCAATCTAGACGGTGGTATTGGTTCTTCCTATGGTGAGAGCTTCACCTGATGAGAGTGAGAAATGAGCGAATTTAGGATGTCCTAAGTCTCGACAGAATGAATTGCGGTGATGTTCCGACGATTCCCCAGCAAAATCGCGATTTCCCGATCCAGCTCTATGATCGAATGCCGTAATGCCGAGATCTCGGCGTGAGCATCGAACGTTGCCGCTGGCCCTTGTTTATCACCATCGATCATCAGGCTTAGTCGATCGGCGATTGCTGCGGCGCTGCGGGCTACGGCTCGCAACGTACAGCCAGACGTTGGTTGCGGCGCGGCTTGCAAACATGGCGCAATGCTTGATTCGGTGCTCCGATCGATAGAGTCGGCAAGCCGGAGGAGCGACACGCGGCTACCTGCCAAGCGCGGGGGGCTGGATTCCAGAAAATGTCGCGCGGCGCTCAGGTTGAGCGCGGCGATCCATGCTGGGCGATGTTCGCCCAATCTGTTAACAGGCCTCGGCTCAACCTCGGAACCCTCAATAGGCGCAAAGCCGGCCGTGCTTCCCATCTCATCAAGGCTGATCTGGCGGCCAAGCCCGGGGTGTAGAGGCATCTGTCGCTATCCATGGAACAGCGACATTTTGCCAGAGCGAATAATACAAACCTATCCGATTCCGGCAAGCATATCCCAAACGCGCCACAACCGTTAGGAGGTGGAGGCGCCGGTTGCCCGTGCCGTTCGTAGTGTTTCTGACGGCGTCTCGTGGAAATGCTGCTGATAGTAGGCCGCAAACCGCCCAGCATGCTGCATTCCGTATCGGTTGGCGATTTCGAGAATGTTGGCGTTACCCCCACTAGCCAGAATATCGCGCCTCGCCGCGTCGAGCCTTCGGGCACGAAGCCATTGTGTTGGAGGCATGTTTCTGAACTGTGCGAAGGCATGATGAAGCGTTCGTCCTGGAACGCCCGCCGCGTGAGCAATCCTTTCGAGGGTCAGGTCTTCGTGCAAGTGCGCGTCCATAAACGCTTCAGCACGATGAACATGCCCTGGCGCGGCCTGCGGTTTTTGCGGCGGCGGCACTGCGCGACCGTTCAACATCGCTTTCATCATGCCGGCAATTGCGTCCTCGACGCCGCCACGCACGGCAGCCGATTCAAAAGCAGCACCGCCGCGGTGCAGCTCGCGGCATACGAAGGAGAGGTAATCGACAAGACTGCCGGCCAGATCTGTAACTGGCTCCGGATCGATGCCGAGACCAGAACCATGTACGGACTCATCACCCAATTCGATCATTCGACGGGGAACGCTAACGGAAAGA
>Ga0307412_10000551_pt1 | contig 22305 bp, 19 predicted proteins | sample DK1Cmetagenome_3_FD_203823 | JGI IMG/M metagenome (GOLD analysis project Ga0307412, IMG submission 203823) | Maize rhizosphere microbial communities from greenhouse at UC Davis, California, United States - DK15-C-1 | ecosystem: Host-associated > Plants > Roots > Rhizosphere > Soil | place: USA...
AAAACTACAAAATGAGCTCAAACAAATGCTGCAATCGGGGCTAGGAAGTCCAGCGTTTTTAATCGTGAATAGTCAATTTTGCTTCGCAAGTGAATAGTGAATTTTGGCATGATAAAATTGATTATTGACCATTGACAATTCATTTTAAAAACCACCCTGTCAAAAATTCTAAAGAATTTTCGCCACCCTTCCGGAGGAGGGGAATTCTAATCGCAGAAACATTGTCATTCCATGGAAAAAACTGCCGTTTCAATGGCTGAGGCATCGAAGCCACCAAACCTACCACCCTAGCCCCGATTGCAGTGGAAATCCTTTTTTGAAATAGCTTCAAATAAAAATCACCTCAAAAAATGAAGTGATTACCGCTTTGAATTTAATCTATATGAAGATATGAAATGATGTCTTTTTGCTGATACAAAGATAGCTCACGTCATATTTTAACCATTCAGGGGAATCCCTAGAACTTTATCCGTGAAAATACGGTTGTATATTAAAAAAAGCCTCATAACTTTCATTATAAGGCTTTTATTTTATTTAAATTCAAGGTTTTTGCACAATAAAATTGACAATTAACTCTTGACCATTCACTTTTTAAAGCGGGCTTACCAACTCCATAAACCAGTTCTTAACCTCTCCTTCCAGATACGGAGCGATCTTTTCTTCACATGTTTTGTGATAATTATTCAGCCATACTATTTCTTCTTGCGAAAGAATTTCTTTTACAATCGTATCTTTAAAGAATGGGCAGAAAGTCAACGTTTCAAATTCATAGAATGTTCCGTGAATTGTCTTTTCCGATTCTTTTACGGCGATCAGGTTTTCATGACGGATTCCATAATCTCCTTCAAGATAATACCCAGGCTCGTTTGAGCAAACCATTCCTACCAAAAGATCTTGCGGATTCATATCTTTTCTGATATTCTGAGGACCTTCATGAACGTTCATAAAGCTTCCTACACCGTGACCAGTTCCGTGGTTGTAGTCTTTTCCTTCCATCCAAAGCGGCAATCTTGCGATGGCATCCAAATGAACACCTTTTGTTCCTTTCGGAAATTTCACCATCGATAAACGGATCAAACCTTGTAAAACCAATGTTGAATTTCTTTTAAAATCATCTGAAACAGCACCCAGTGCCAATGTTCTTGTAATATCCGTCGTTCCTTCCAAATACTGACCTCCGGAATCCACCAAAATACTTCCGTCGTTGGTAACTTCTTTACTACCTTCTCTTTTTGCGGAATAATGCATAATTGCACCATTATCTTTATATCCAACGATACTTCCGAAACTTTCACCGACAAAATTCTCACCTTCCGCACGGAAACCTCTTAATTTTTCACCAATGGAATATTCGTTCATGGGTTCTTTTCCGGCATTGTGAGTGAGCCAATACAGGAATTTTACCATCGCAACGCCATCTCTTACCATTACTTTTCTGAAGCCTTCCAGTTCGGTCTCATTTTTCTGAGCTTTCATTAAATTTCCCGGAACAGCAGCTTTGATAAACTGATTTTCAGACTTCAACGCTTCAAAAATAGATTGATTGCTATTTGGAGAAACTAATACTTTTTCGTTTTTAAATTCTTTCAAACAATTATAAAACTCTTCGTAAGGCTTCATTTTTACCCAGGCTTCATCCATTTGTTTTCTGGATTCTACCTGCATTTTTTCAAGATCCGTGAAAAGAATTGCATCATTTTTAGTGATTACAATATATCCTAAAAATACAGGATTGCTTTCTACATCGCTTCCTCTTAAGTTCAATGTCCATGCAACATCATCCAAACTTGAAATGATATGAACGGTTGCTTCCTGGTCCTCCATTTTCTGGCGGATCGCAGCAATTTTATCCACTACCGACTTCCCTGCTCTTTCCACAGGATGCACGAAGATCGGATTTTTTGACGGTGTTCCTCTCTCTTTCCAGATTTCCTTTAAAAGAGGAAGATCAACGAGTGTTATATTTTTTGAATTTAATTTTTGAGTCAAAAGTTCCCAATTGGCATGGGAAGTCGCCAGAGCGTTTACCGCTACTTTTCCGTTTGCAGGAATTTCGTAAATAATCCAGTCGATATAATTGGGAGTTTCTTCTAATCCGTCCTTAAAAAGATCGATTCCTGAACCATCCAATTCAATTGTAGCTTGAGTGTAGTATCTTCCATCCGTCCAAAGTCCGGCTTTATCTTTAGTAATAACCACAAAACCTGCAGAACCTAGAAACCCTGACAACCAAGATCTTTCCTGCCATTCTTCAGGCAGATATTCGCTCATATGCGGATCAGCAGAATATACTATAAAGGCATCAACATTATTTTTCTGCATTTCTTCACGAAGCGCAGCTACTTTTTCCTTTGAAGTCATTTTTTAATATTTTAGAGACGGGAAGTTACGAATTTTTTGAAGTTTGGAGTGAATTTGTTGTTGTTTTTAGAGGTAAGCCCGCAAAGATTTTAATACTTCATTATTTTAAGTTCAAAAAGTCGCTTTACTCGTGACAAATAGATGATTATCATTTGTTTATTAATATCTGTATTGTAATAATAAATTTTGAAAAATTTTAATTAATTAATTGAAAACAACAATATTTAGATACCACAAAGATCAATTATTATTAAAAATTTAACAATTTGGAAAGGTTCTTGCTACATTATACAATATGGAAAGGCAGAATTATAAAAATCACAGGAAATTTTATCCTCCACATCATTTTGTTTATTTACCATTGTTGATTATCCTCGAAGTTTTTGGAGTTTATAAAAGCTTTAATGATGAACAGAATCAACTGATCTGGATTTTATTTTCAATTGTTATTTTTCTGCTTTCTTATCTGGCAATTATGATCAGGCAACATTATGCGTTGGGACTTCAGAACCGTTTGGTAAGACTTGAATTTAAGCAAAGGTATTTTGAAATTTTCGGTCAGAGGTCTGATGATGTTGAAAATAAATTGAGATTTGATCAGATTGCAGCGTTGAGGTTCGCTTACGATGATGAATTTAAGGAATTGTTGTACAAAGCACTTCATGAAGATATTTCAGGAAATGAAATAAAGAAATCCATCAAAAACTGACGAAGCGACCATCAAAGAATTTAGAATAATAAACACCAAAAAATAATTATTATGAAAAAATGGAGCTTATTCAGTGTGACAATATTAAGTTTATTAACACTTACGAGTTGTGAAGCAGTAGAGACAATCTTTCAAGCAGGGATGTGGTGGGGAATTATATTAGTAGTAGGCGTAATAGCTATTATTTTATGGCTATTTTCAAGGGGTAAGAACTCTTAACCAAAAATCTTTATGGAAAATTCAGACTTAGAAATTATTTCCCATCTGAAACCCTCAAAGATTGTCAAGATTATGAATGATCCGGAGGCTTCTGCAAAGGCGGTACATCTTATTTATACCTCCGATGCAGAAACGGCCGGTATCACTCGTAAGAAAACCGGAAAAAAATATTCTTATTACAAAGACGGCGAAAAAATCAAAGATAAAGACGAGATCGCAAGAATCAACAAACTGGTAATTCCACCGGCTTGGGAAAATGTATGGATCTGCGCTTTGGATAACGGACATCTTCAGGCAACAGGATTTGATGTAAAAAAAAGGAAACAGTACCGCTATCACCCATTGTGGAGTGCTTTGAGAAATCATACAAAATTCTATAGAATGCTCCAGTTCGGGTATGCGCTGCCTCAAATCAGATTACAAATTGAGCAGGATCTTGCTTTAAGAAATTTTGAAAAGAGAAAAATTTTAGCCTTAATCGTAAGTTTAATGCAAAGAACAAATATCCGGATCGGAAATAATGCATACGAAAAACTATATGGTTCTTTTGGATTAACAACCTTAAAAGATAAGCATGTAAAAATCAACGGACAGAAAATTACTTTTCATTTTAAAGGTAAAAAAGGCATTATGCATGATATTGATCTTAAAAGTAAAAGATTGTCCAGATTGGTTCAAAAATGTAAGGATATTCCGGGAAAGGAGCTTTTCCAGTATTATGATGATGAAGGAAACCGCCATTGCGTAGATTCGGGGATGGTGAATGAATATATTAAAGAAATCAGCGGGGAAGATTTTACGGCAAAAGATTTCAGGACCTGGTCCGGAACGGTAAGTGCGTTAATTGCTTTCAAGGAAATTGGCTACGCTGAAAAGCATTCCGAATATAAGAAAAAGGTAAAAGAAGCATTGGAAATCGTCGCATCACATCTCGGAAATACAAGTACGGTTTGCAGAAAATACTATGTACATCCTTTAGTTATCAACCTTTATGAAAACAATTCCATCAAAAAATATCTTGATGAATTGGAAAAAATAGAGGAAAATGATGGCAAAGCAAGCCTTACCCAGGAAGAGAAATTGGTATTGAAAATTCTTGAAAACGAGAAAATGTGAAGAATGTCAATTTTGCTTCGCAAGTGAATTGTCAATTAGCTTCGCTGTCAATTTTTCTATACAGTATCCAATTAACTGTAACATAACATTATTTTGTTTTAAAATTATGCTCACGTCTAATATTAAAATCCAGGAAGAGTTATGGCAGGCGCATATTCACCTTCTTTTATTTCCATAACTTCTCCACTTTCATTAAGAGAAATATTAAGTGCTCCCGATAAAAATCCGGATAATTTTGCAACACATTTTTGATAAGAAGAGGTGATTTTAAAAGGCTGATGTCCCTTTTGTACAGTTGTATTTTCATCATTCATTTTCATGATTTGATAAGTTCCTTTTATTAAACCTTTACAATTCTTCTGATTGATATTAATCTGAAATTTCTTATCATCAACAAGGTATAAAACATCAGGTTTCGTTTTGTCTTTATCCAAAAAAAGTTCTTTTTCTTCATAACTTTTTAGGTCGAAATACCATTTTGAGCCTTTTAAAGTTCCATTCAACAATTGATCTTCAGGTAATCTATATTCTTCGATTTGTGGGGCTAAAGGAATTTCTTTCGCCACTTTCTTTTTATGTTGTGCAAAAATGGTTTGTGATAGCAATAAAAAGATTAAAAATATATTTTTCATTTTGTAAAGTTTAGTATTCTCAAATATAATCATTCTAAAATGCAAATAGCCTCTATCGATTTTTTGTCCAAATTAATTGTTGTAAATTTGTATTCATTAAATTAAAAAATAATACAATACAACATAATATGTCAAAAGCAATTTCGCAAGTACCATTTGCAGTAAACGAACCGGTAAACTCTTATGCACCGGGAACTCCGGAAGTAAAAAGCCTTATCGCTCAATACAAGAAAATGTGGGCTGAGAAGATAGAAATACCAATGGTAATCAACGGTAAAGAAGTAAAAACCGGTGATACCGTTCAGCTTCAGTCTCCACAGGATCATGCTCATGATTTCGGTTTTTATCATAAAGGAACCATGCAGCATGTGGATGATGCTATCAACGCGGCATTGGCAGCTAAAAAAGAATGGAATGAGCTTGGTTGGGAACATCGTGCAGCGATTTTCTTAAAAGCAGCTGATTTGTTGGCGGGACCTTACAGAGATGTAATCAACGCTGCTACAATGATCGGGCAGTCTAAAAATGTTCATCAGGCTGAAATTGATGCAGCTTGTGAATTCATTGATTTCTTAAGATTCAACGTAGAATTCATGACGGAAATGTATTCTGAGCAGCCTGTTTCCGATTCAGGAATCTGGAACCGCGTAGAATACAGACCATTGGAAGGATTTTGCTTTGCGGTAACGCCGTTCAACTTTACAGCAATTTCAGGAAATTTACCAACTTGTATGGCAATGCTTGGAAACGTAGTGGTTTGGAAACCGTCTGACAAGCAAATTTATTCTGCAAAAGTGATCATGGATGTTTTAACAGAAGCGGGACTTCCTGCAGGTGTTATTAATATGATTTTCACGGACGGAAAAGAAACTGCTGAGAAAGTTTTAGCGCACAGAGATTTTGCAGGACTTCATTTTACAGGCTCTACAAAGGTTTTCCAGGGAATGTGGAAAATGATAGGTGATAATATTCATAACTACAGAACATATCCAAGAATCGTTGGAGAAACCGGAGGTAAAGACTTCGTAATTGCTCACCCTTCTGCAAACGTAGAAGCTGTGGCAACTGCTTTGGTAAGAGGTGCTTTCGAATATCAGGGACAGAAATGTTCTGCGGCGTCAAGAGCATATGTTCCGAAATCTCTTTGGGCTGACGTGAAAAAGGTAATGGAAACTCAACTTAATTCAATTAAAATTGGCTCTCCTGAAGATCCTTCAAACTTCGTAAATGCGGTAATCGATAAAAATTCTTTCGAAAAATGTAAAGGTTACATCGACAGAGCTAATGCATCAGGTGAAGCTGAAATAGCAATCGGTGGAAAATGTGATGATTCCAAAGGATGGTTTGTACACCCGACTGTTATTGAAACAAAAAATCCTCACTACGAAAGTATGGTAGAAGAGATTTTCGGGCCGATCTTATCTGTTTATATTTATGAAGATCAGGACTGGAAAGAAACCTTGAAATTGGTAGATTCCACTTCTCCTTATTCATTAACGGGTTCTGTTTTTGCACAAGACCGTTATGCGGTGAATGAAGCTTTCAAAGCATTAGAAAACGCTTCAGGAAACTTCTATATCAATGACAAACCGACAGGTGCAGTTGTTGGGCAGCAGCCTTTCGGTGGAGGAAGAGCTTCAGGAACAAATGACAAGGCAGGTTCTAAAATGAACTTGTTGAGATGGACATCTGTAAGAAGCATCAAGGAAACTTTTGTTTCTCCTAAAGATTATAAATATCCGTATTTAGGATAATAAATGATAATTGATCATTGATAAATGATTGATACAGCCTCGGAATTTCGGTTTCGGGGCTTTTTTATTTAAGGTAAATTGTTGATCCTGAATTTTAATCTAGAAGATCAGCCTTAAACTTAACCTCAAATATCATTTCTTAACAAAAATTTAAGCTATTTCATTGATACTTTAATAATTATTAACCTTATTCGGAATAATAATTGATTTTATTTTTAAACACCAAAACAAAATTATTATGAGAAAGTTTTTTTTAATCGCCGTAGGTTTAGGAATATTCACGGTAAGTTGCGGAACTAAGGAATCCTCAATGTCTAAAAGTAGTACAGATTCGACAGCAGTAGACAATACAACACAAAGTGTATCGCCTACAACGTTAGATACCACGACTACAACAACGACAACTCCTGACACTGTCAGGACTAAAATGGATTCTGCAACCACAACGCCTGTTAAGTAAATATAAAAGTTTAACTTAAAATGGAAAATCCACAGATGAAAGCTCTGTGGATTTTTTTTATTACAATCTAATATTTGATTAATAATTTTTTTATCTTTGTAAAAACAACGCACACAATGATAAAAAAAATCTTATTGACTGCTACCGTTGCAGTTAACTCAATTCTTTTCGGACAAGGAATTAAATTCGAAGAAGCTAAATTCACAGAAATTCTCGCTAAAGCCAAACAGGAAAATAAACTCGTTTTTGTAGATGGATACACTTCCTGGTGTGCCCCTTGCAAACTAATGGTCAAAAAAATATTTCCGTTGCAAACTGTTGGAGATTACTATAACTCTAATTTTATCAATACAAAATTTGATATGGAAAAAGGAGAAGGAATCGCTATTGCTAAAAAATATAAAATTTCCAGCTATCCTTCATATCTGTTTCTGGATGGTGACGGCAATGTAGTTCATTCCGCAGGTGCTTATATGGAGGAACCTGAATTTATTCAATTTGGTAAGGATGCATTGGATCCAACTAAGCAAATTGCAGCACTTAAAAAAAGATTTGAAAAAGGAGAAAAAGATCCGGAATTTTTGAAAAAGCTGGCTGAATTATCTAATGATGGAGTACTAACCCAAAAAGTTTTAGAACGCTATTATACAGTAAATCCAAATATTACTAAACGAGAAATAACTAATTTAGCATTGAACATTTCAGGCATCGAAGATCCTCTTTATCAGCTATTTAAAAACAAAAAATCTGTATTCCTTAAAACTATTTCTGAAAAAGAATATGAAGAGCTTAATAAAAACATCAAAACAAGAGAGATTTATAAAAAGGCATATAACAAAGCTTCTAACACTTTAGATGAAGAATATTATCTTACAGAAATGCAAAAAGTAGTAGGAAAAGAAAATGCTGAGGAGATGTTATTAGGATTAAAATCTAATATTGCATTAGAGAAAAAAGACTATGAAAGCTATGAAAAGTTAACATTGGAAAGATTCAAAGATATTTCTAATGTAGACCCGGGAGAATTAGGTATGACTGCATACAATGTAGCAGAAAGTGGCATAACCAATAAAGCCTTCCTGGAAAAGACAATCCAATGGGGGCTGGAATCTAATAACAAAATGCCTTTCCCTATGACCATGTTTGCCTTAGCTAAACTTTACAATAAAACAGGCGATAAAGATAATGCTAAAGCCTGGTCTCAAAAGACAATTGAAGCAGCAAAAAGCTCTAAAAGGCAAAACCCTGATTTTATAGCTGAAATTCAGGAATTTTTAAATACCCTTAAATAACACAAAGATTATGAAAAAAATAGCAACACTTTTTTCCCTTTTCATCGGAGCAATTTTCTTCGCACAGGGAATCAAATTTGAAGACGCCAACTTCACCACTATTCTGGCAAAAGCGAAAAAAGAAAACAAATTAGTTTTTATCGACGCTTACACCAGTTGGTGCGCTCCTTGTAAGCTGATGGAAAAAAAAGTTTTTCCACAAAAATCCGTAGGTGATTTATACAATAACCGTTTTATCAATGCACAATTTGACATGGAAAAAGGTGATGGAATAAAAATCGCAAAAAAATACGGAATTATCTCATTTCCTACTTACCTGTTTATTAACGGTGACGGAAAAGAAGTTTATAGAGTTTCAGGATATCTTGAACCAGAACGGCTGATAAAAGCAGGACAAGATGCTGAAAACCCAGCGGATAATGAATTAGCATTAATGAAAAAACAATTTGATGCAGGTAAAAAAGATTCTGTTTTTTTAAAAAAAATCTTAAGTCTTACGATAGGCGATCCTAATTACGGAGGTAAGGTTATCGAACGTTATTTCAATAATAAAGCAACATTGAATCAGCAAGATGTACAAATTTTATTTTCTACAATTCAAGATCTAAACAGCCCTTCATATAAGATCTATAAGGACAGAAAAACTGATATCATAAAAGCAATTTCAGAAGAGGTATATAACAATATGGATATAGCCGTAAAACAAACAATTATCGGAAACAAAGCTTATAATCCCCAAACAAAAGTATTTGATGATAATTATTTTCTTACTGAAACTCAAAAATTTATGACTAAAGAAGATTCAGAAAGAGTCTTAAAATTTACTAAATTGCAAAATGCAGTGAAAAGTGGAGATGCAGCTACTTATGAAAAGTTAACGTTAGAATATTATAAAGATTATTCTAATATTGATCCTTACTCCCTAATAACTGCTGCAAATAATTACCTTAAAGTAGTAACCAATAAATCTTCTTTAGAAAAAGCAATCCTTTGGGCTCAACAATCTATGAAGCAAAAAGAAACACCTACAAATACAAATATTTTAGCTAATCTTTACAACAAAATCGGGGATAAGAAAAATGCTAAAATTTGGGCAGAAAAAGCCATCGAACTGGCAAAATCTTCAAATACAGATTCGAAAGAAACTCAAAAATTACTTGATAGTCTTAAATAATCTGATTAATTAAAGTAAGTCAAATTTTAAATAGAAAAATCCGCAGATGAAAGTTCTGCGGATTTTTTTTGTTTTTAATTTTATAATTGATAGGAATTCATCCTACCCTTCAATAATCGCCACTTTGTGGCTCTTTACACAAATATTTTTTTTCGAGGGATTAGAAATCTCTTTTAATCTTTTAATTAAATCGTTATATTTGATTAATACTAAAAAACATTTAAAGAAATTTATTATGAAAAAACTATGGATAGGAGCTGTTTTAGGCTTGGCATTTTTAGGAAGCTGTGCTCAGAATAAAGAAAAAAGAGAGGAGTTTAAGGATGAAAGAGATAAAGAGTATTTAAGAAACAGTATGGGAGATACTGCTGCTGCACATTCGGAATCTGCTACGGCCGACAGCCTGAAAATGAAGGCCGATACAACAAAAGTGAAATAAACAGGAAATAAAAACATCAGTTTTCCTTAAAAATAGACCGCAGTATTCCTGCGGTTTTGCCTTTCATAGATTAAAATATTTTAGGTTTAACTTATTCATTAAAAAATTATCAAAATCAAGATATAATTTTTAAATAATCAATTCTATATATCAACTAATTATTACATTTGCAATCAATAAAAGTTTTTATGAAAAAAATAGCAATACTTTCTTCCCTTTTCATCGGAGCAGTAGTCTTCGCACAAGGGATAAAATTTGAAGATACCAACTTCACTACTATTCTGGCAAAAGCCAAAAAAGAAAATAAACTTGTATTCATTGATGCTTACACTACTTGGTGCGGCCCATGTAAGCTGATGGTGAAAAACGTTTTCCCCAAAAAAGCGGTTGGAGATTATTACAATGCTAATTTTGTGAATGCAAAAATAGATATGGAAAAAGGAGAAGGTATTGATATTGCCAAAAAATATAACGTAAAGGCCTTCCCTACTTATCTTTTTGTAGATGGTAATGGTGAAATTGTCCACAGAACATTAGGATATGTTGAAGAAAATGATTTTATCCAGTTTGCAAAAGATGCAGGAGATCCGAACAAAAGATTAACAGCATTAAAGCAAAAGTTTGAAAGCGGTGAAAAAGATCCTGCATTCCTGAAAAATCTTGCTGAGCTTACAATTTATAATGATTCGGAATTTGCTGGTCGTGTATTGGAGCGTTATTTCAACGGAAAAACGGAATTAGACAGAGGAGATGTACAAATGCTGCTTTCCGCAACTCAGAATACAGAAAGCCCAATGTATAAAATTTTCCAGGCAAAGAAAGCTGAAATCACAAAAGTGCTTCCTGCTGAAAGATATGATGCGTTTGATAAAAATATCAAAATCAACACTATTTTCAAAAAGTCTTACAATATTGATACAAAGGTTTGGAATGACAGCTATTTCATGACTGAAGCTCAGAAATTCATGACAAAAGATGAAGCTGAAAAAATACTTAAAAGAGCAAAAGCAGGCAGAGCTTTGAAAGATAAAGATATCCCGACTTACGAAAAGCTGAGCCTTGAACTTTATAAAGATACTTCTGCTGCAAACTCTGAAGAATTGAATTCAATTGCATGGAATTTCTTTGAAAATGTAAATACAAAATCTTCTTTGGAGAAAGCTGTAACCTGGGCTCAGGAATCTGTAAAGAAAGATGAGAACTATGCCAATACAGATACGCTGGCAAATCTTTACAACAAAATCGGAGACAAAAAGAACGCAAAGCTTTGGGCTGAAAAGTCTATCGAACTGGCAAAAAAAACAGGAGAAGATCCTTCCGAAACCGAAAAACTTCTGAAAGGGCTTTAAAATTTCCAATATAAAAAACAAAAAGCTGTCTTAAAATAAGACAGCTTTTTTATTTTCAAGTTATTATAGTATTATGCAGGATCTATTCTTGTAACAACAACATAATATTCATTACTTATATTTCCATTGTTTTGAATAGTAATTGTACCTCCGGAAGGAACTGATACGGTATAATCAAAATTAGTACTGTTTCCACCAGATTGGCAATTAGTTAATCCTGTCCATACAGTTTTTGTAGTAATACTACTCACTTTCGTAAAATTAGGTGATGAAGAATTATTTATCAACATTCCAGAAATTGCATTAATAGCATTAATACCTTTGCCGGACATTCCTACATAATATTCAGCTACACCTGCATTGGTACATCCGTCATAAATTGTAATTGCAATCTTAAACATTGAACCTATCGGCAAGCCACTCATCAGCGTACCGGTAGCCCCTGGTGTCACCTTAACCATATTGGTAATCAACTGGTTGATATTAGACGGATTTGCCTTAACTAAAACTCCGTTTGCATCAGAGTAAACAGCATTAATCAATGTATTTTTGGGAGCAGAATTCATGGTTCTTACTCTTGCAGTACCATCCACATCTAATGTGTTAGTAGGTGCACCATTGTTAGTTCCGACACCTACATTTGCACCTACTACACTAACGGTTGCATTAGCTCCCACAGTACCTAAATCCCCTCCAAGATATACATTCCCATTTTCTTTAGCAATGATACGTCTGATATGGTTGGTACGATCAACAATACTGAATTGGTCTTTTTCAGGATCAAGGCCCCATTTTTCTACTCCATTGCTCAATAAGGTCTCTGTTCCTTCTACCTGAAGCTTGGCTTCCGGAGAAATTGTCCCAATTCCAACTCTGTCGTTACCTGCATCTACTGAAAACGTTTTATCGTCAACAGAGAATGCATTAGTTGCAGTACCTGTGAAAGTTAATGTTTTATCTCCTTGCGTTACTGTTCTGTTTCCAGTAAGAGTTCCGTTTGAGTTATAGATATTTACCGAAGCTCCAGATCCTGAAACGGCGTTTAGTTTTACCCATACATTACCGTCAAAGTAGTAATAGCCTACAGCATCTACATTCACTGTATATCCTGTCTGTGTTCCTTTATCTATGCTGTTTATATAAATTAAAGTAGAGGTAGGAATAGAAGACATAGACTGTGCTCTTTCCCTGTCAACTCTGGGAACTAACAAACCGTCAACATTCTTGGAAGTACCAGTTGAATTTTTAGCGATAATATCTAGTGTAGAAGTCGGATTACTCGTATTGATACCAACTTGCGCGTAGCCAAAAGTGGCAGCCGCCAGCATAATAGCGGCAGATAAAGATTTTTTCATCATTTTATTGTTTGTTGTTTTCGGGATCAAAATTATAAAAAAAATACTTAGCCAAACAATCATTTTTGCCGGTTTAATCATTTTTAACATAATATTAAAAATTATAATTCCTATTATATTCTTATTTTTCTCCTGTTGATGGGAATATCTAAGGCTTAGAGTTTCATTACATGATTTTTATCATATCAATAATTTAACATTTAGTAAATTTTATTTTATTTCAATTAAAATTAAACGATTAATCATTTTCAATTTAATAATTAAACCATAGTCCACACAAAGATTTGAATTATTCTATAGTATACCTTTTAAGATTAAAATTTTTGCACCAATTCCTCAAAAAAACTTTTTAACGGATTAAGCAAATCAGATATTGTTGAAATAATAAAAGCGCCTGCAAAACAGACGCTTTAAAAATTATTAACTTCTATCGAAATTTATTCTGATGAAATTGATATGTCGTTTAAATTAATATTCAAACAAAACACTTCCCCAAGTAAAACCACTTCCAAAAGCGGAAAGAAGAACTAAATCTCCTCTTTTAATTTTGCCCTTTTCGATAGCCTCATTCAAAGCAATCGGGATGGAAGCTGCTGTTGTATTACCATATTTTTGAATATTATTGAATACTTTTTCATCCGGCAATCCAAATTTTTGCTGAACAAACTGTGCAATTCTCAAATTCGCCTGGTGCGGAATAAACATATCAATATCCTCAATGGTTTTTCCTGCTTTATCCAAAGCTTCCTGCATCGTTTCCGGAAATCTTGTTACCGCATGCTTGAAAACGAAATTTCCGTTCATGATTGGGTAAACTTCTTTATCCGTCACATTTTCAGGTTCTTTTCTCATTCTGTCGCTCCAGCCGTATTTAGAACCAGGAAACTGCGTACAAAGTTCATCCGCATATTTCCCTTCCGAGTGCATGTTTACCGCTAAAATATCACCCGCATTTTCATCTTCCGTAGCAGAAAGTACAACCGCTCCTGCTCCATCCCCGAAAATCACGGAAACACCTCTTCCTTCATCAGAAAAGTCTAGCCCGAAAGAATGTACCTCAGCACCTACAACAAGAATATTTTTATACGTTCCGGATTTGATAAAAGCATTGGCAACACTCATCGCATACACAAATCCAGAACACTGGTTTCTCACATCCAAAGCCCCAATGGTATCACAACCCAACATCTCCTGAAGCAAAACGCCACAACCCGGAAAATAATAATCCGGTGATAAGGTCGCAAAAACAATATAATCAATATCTTTAGCGGTTAATCCTGCACCGGCAATAGCTTTTTCTGAAGCTTTAAAAGCAAGATAAGCGGTAGTTTCCTGAGAATCATTTCTGTTTTTTCTGTGTCTTCTTTCTTTGATACCCGTCCTTTCCGTAATCCATTCGTCATTGGTGGTCATTAATTTTGCTAAATCATCATTCGTAACAACGTTATCCGGAACATGAAATCCGATTCCTTTTATTGTACTTTTAATCATATAGTTTTTTAATTTTGACAAATATAGAATTTATTTAATACATACTTTTTCAAATTATTAGTATTTTTACTTTATGCCAATTGACACAATATATAGGGACTCACAATGCGAATGGGTAGACGTAGAGGCGCCAACTGCGGAAGATATTAAATTTCTTCATGAAAGATATGAGATCAATAATCTCCTTTTGGAAGATACTTTAGACCCTAATCACCTTCCTAAATATGAAGAGGATGGAGACCTGAAATTTTTCCTTTTGCGTGAAAGCACCGAGCTGGAAAGAAAAAATCTCAATACCATAAGTGATATCAGCACCAAAATCGGGATTTTTATCTTGGGAAAAACGATTATTACCGTTCACAGGATGAAAACGAAAAGTATTTCCGAGACCAAAAAGCAGGTCTCAGCCATTCAGGACGAGACAACTGCGGAAAATATTGCTTTAAAAATCGCTTTGCTTATCATGAAAAGCTTCGATGATGAATCTATAAGCCTTCTGGAAACAATGGATAACATCGAAAACGAGATTTTCCTGAAAAACACCAACCATACCAGCCAAATCAAAAGATTATATAAACTGAAAAGAAAATCTGGGTTAAATTCAAGGGTTTTGAGTATTTCCACTGATGCTATAGACAAATTTAAGCTTCTCGGATTACCAGATTCCGAAGTTTTTGATTTAAAAGATAAACATAAAGATGTTGTCGCGGATTTTGATCATTTAAATATTCAGATTACTAACCTTATTTCTATGTTTTTAGCTCTTTCAGACCAAAAAGCGAATCAGGTAATGAAAGTATTGGCTATCTATTCGGTGTATTTCTTACCGATCACATTCATTGCAGGGCTTTACGGAATGAACTTCGACAATATGCCGGAACTGCACCATAAATACGGATATTTTTTCACTTTGGGACTAATGGCTTTGGTCGTTATCTGCACATTTATATATGCCAGAAGAAAACAATGGTAATTATCCCTTACAGATATCGTAAAAACACGGTGAGTTAATATTTTAAACATAATTAATTTTAAATAGTTAAATTAATCAATGAATCGTTGTATTTTTATTATGTTAAACAAAATACAAAGTTCATTATATTAATAATCAACATCATCTTTGTCATTCCGTAGGAATCTAGGCTAAACTTAAAAAAATTGCTAAGATTTCTGCGGAATGACAAACTTAGCGTTGATAATTATTTATTATTGAAGAAAAACAAAGCCAAACCACCATGAAACCTGAAACCCTACAAAAAATCCTTGCGGAAGACGTTCTGTCGAAAGCTTCCAAAGAAAAGCTGGCAGCACTGCATAATAATATTTCGCCGAAAGAATTTTCTGATATTCTGGATGCGGAAGGTAATCAATATGTGGAATTTGTACAGGAAGGCGGCGGTGTCTGGGGAAGCGCTCTGGTAGGTTATCTGTACGGTTTGGAAATTTTTGGGATCCGTTTTTTGAAAGTTGCGGGAACAAGTGCCGGTGCCATCAACACCATGCTTATTGCAGCTTGTAAAACCAAAGAAGAAGCCAAAAGTGAAGTCATTAAAGACATTCTTTTCAACTGGAACTTTGCCGATTTTATGGATGGGAAACCGTATGTAAAAACTACCATTCATGCGATGCTGAACAATAAAAACTTCCTGAAAATCAACCTTTATATTATAGTGGTAGTTCTTGCATTTTTTGGAGTTCTGGCCTTCGTTTTACCTACGCAAACAACCTGGGAAACGAAAATTCTTTTCTCTATTCCGTTGCTGCTTGTTATTATTATGGTTTTATGTCTCGCTAAGCTTTATTCTGATTTGAAAAAAAGGAATTCCGGGCTTAATCCGGGAAATACTTTTCTGAATCAAATGAAAGAGGTGCTGGAAGGTTTCGGAATAAGAACAGTTGCCGCCCTGAACGAAAAATTTGTGCAACGCGGTAAAGATTTAAATCTCAATTACCGCTACGGAAACGGTATGGAATATTACGCTATCGCCTTAAACAGCATCGAGGAAATCAAAGTAAATAATCAAAAGCACATCGATGAAATACGCTACAAAATTTTCTATGAAAGTGCCGTAAACAACGATTATTATAAAAAGGATCCTTTCTATTTATTAAAATCCGAATATACCGTAATCACAACAGATATTAATGCTAAAATAAAGGTTGAGCTACCATCAATGGCCAATTTGTACTGGTCTGAGGAAGAATTGAAACATATAAGCCCGGCAGAATTTGTGCGTGCTTCCATGTCGGTTCCTTTCTTTTTTGAGCCGATGCAGAAAAGGATTGATAAAAATAATGACTCGGTGAAATATGCCTGGAAATTCTGGATGAATACAAAACAGGAAGACATCAATCCTGTAGGGGTTTTTATAGACGGCGGAAGTATTTCAAACTTCCCGATCGATCTGTTTCATTCTGCTGATATTTTTTATCCGAGACTGCCTTTATTTGGTGTACAATTGACCAGCGATTCCGATATTCTTTCAGAAAAAGGGAAAACGAGCGAGCAGATTTTAAAATCACCTCTCTCCTACGCCGGAAATATTATCAGCACTTTAAAAGGTTTTAATGATAAAACATTCCTTACCAAGCATACTTTTTATCACTTATTCAGTATCCAGACCGTGAATTGTGGGACGAGCAACTGGCTGAATTTCTTTATGAAAAGGGAAGAAAAAGAAGAACTTTTCAACCGCGGGTTTTCTGCAGCCCTTGATTTTCTTAATAATTTCGATTGGGAAAAATATAAGTGTGAACGGATGATGCTTTCCATGAAAGAGAAAAAGATTTTGAAGGAGGAGGATACGAAGACGGTGGGCTAAGGAAATTTGAGTATTTTTAGATGAAATAAATTAAATAATGAAATACATCTGTGAATGCTGCGGTGAAGAAAAAGAAGATTGGCCGGCAATAGCTTATTCGGCACCTTATCCTTATTTTAATTTATCTGAAGAGGAACTTAAAAATTCTGAATTGACTTCAGATTTATGTATTATTAAATATTCTGATGAAACATCTTATTTTATAAGAGCTGTTCTTATACAAGAAGTAAATGACAGTTGTCAGGATCTTGAATATGGAGTTTGGGTTTCATTAAGTGAAAAAAGTTTTAATGATTATGTAGAAAATTATAATAATAAAGATTTTGAGGGGGGATATTTCGGTTGGCTTTCAAATTATTTTCCAAATTATGAATTCAATGAAACCATTCCTACAAATGTTATAGTTGATAATAAAATCGGAAGACCTTTCATTTATCCGCACGAAAGTTTTGAGCATCCATTTGTAAAAGATTTTTATAATGGAATTCCAAAAGAAGAAGCTGAAAGTAGGATTAATGTTGTTTTAAATAATGATAATTAAGATACTTCGACTCCGCCCGACATGACACCGGAAATCATTCTGCAAAAGTTAACAGTTAGGTATTAGCAATGTCATGCTCAGCATAAGCGGAAGGTTTACGAATGTTCACGAAGCATTTCAATTAATTTATGTAAATGATTATTGTAATTATCCATTTATCCACATCGGCTCATGCTTCAAAACCTCATCATAAACAGAACAGCTTTCATCATGAGAACCCTTCAAATAACCAATACTCATCAAAAATTCATTCACAATTTCTCCGCCTGTAAACTTGAAAGTTTTTTTGAAAATTTTCATCCATTCCTGTAATGTTTTTGGGTGATGATGTTCCAGCCATTTTTCAAACGAACCGAATTCTTTCTGTAATCCGATGATGGTTTTTGCGTTTTCGATTGCTGCGTTTACCTTTAATTTATTCCTGATAATTCCCGGATCACTTAATAATCTTTCGCGGTCGGTTTCTGTATAAGCCGCCACTTTTTGAATATCAAAATTATCGTAAGCCAACCTGAAGCTTTCTTCTTTTTTCAGGATCGTTTCCCAGCTTAGTCCCGCCTGATTGATCTCCATAATCAATCTTCCAAACAGTTCATTATCATCATGAATCGGGAAACCATAATGATTATCGTGGTATTTTTTATGTAGTTCTTTTCTGCTTTCCGGCTGCATTCTTTCTATGGCTGAACAATAACTCATTTTTGAAAATTTGTTCAAACATACGTGTATTTTGTGACAAATGCCTGTCAGCAGTCTTTATTTATTTTGATAAAAAGGTATTTTTTTAATAATAATAAATTCATTCTCAGAGCATACCACATTTAATAGAAAGTTAAACATAATGCTATATTTTTAATTTATATTTGTTAAAATCAAGTTACACGATAAAATTTTAAATATTAAATCAATTTATGGCTAAAAATTTACTTTTTTTCATTTTTCTATATTCCACTGTTGTGTGGGCTCAAAAATCTAAAGATCCTGTTGAAGATATATACGCAAAAACGATTAATGAAACTGCATCTCAAAACCCTCCGCGTGCTTTAAAAATAGCAGATTCACTGATGAAAACAGCAAAAACACCTGAACTAAAAGGTAGAGGTTATCTTTTGACAGCCAATATTTATAGAATGCAATATAAGCTTGAAAAAAGTGTAGAATATGGTGAAAAGGCAAAAGAGGTTCTCAGTACTACGGACAATTATGAACTGCAGGCAAAAGCTCTTGGACTTTTAGCCGAAACCTACGGTACTTTAAAATTAGATCAAAAAGCTGAAAAATATTTGAATGAAGGCCTCAAGACTGCTGGCAAAATAAAAGATCCTATAAAAAAGGCATTGGTAAAATCCCGTTTTTGTACTGCATTATCCGGATGGGCACAGAGTCTTGGCAAAAATGATAAGGCTATAGCATATCATTTTGAAGCGTTAGAATATCTTTCAAAGATACCTGCAGACAGCCTTAATATCGGGCATCATTATCTGGAGATCGGTCAGTTGTATTTTAATAATATTCATAATTATAAACTTGCCAAAGAATACTATCTGAAAGCAATAAAAATTCTTCCGGAATCCACCACTGCCGCAGCTTTTGCTAATAATGGACTCGGAGAGGTCTTGCTTGAAGAAAAAAATTATACCGAAGCGGAAAAGATTTTTTTAAAAACAATAGAATTTGCCGAAAAATCACAAAATGCAGGGATGAAAAATCTCGCAGCACAATGCCTTGCCGATTTATATGATGAGACCAAGCAATATCAAAAAGCAAGTTTCTACAGAAAAATAAATGCTAAAACCAACGCAAAACTCGCAGGTGGTATATCATATTATGTTTCAAAAAACAATAATAAAATTGAAAAAGAAAAAGATCAATATGTAAGTTGGAACAAAACAAAAAATATTGTTATTGGAATTGCTTCTCTATTCATTTTAATTCTGATTATTATTTTCATCATTAATAAAAAGAAGCAGAAAACAGAGTATCAAAGGTTCAGAAACATTATTGATCATTACAAAGAAAAAGAGGAATATGTTTTAGAATCCAAAGTAATCACCTCAGATATTGAGGAAACTGAAAACGAAGAAGAAACCATTTCCAAAGAAATCGAAGCCGAAATCAAACAGACAGAAATTGCCATCAACAAAGAAACAGAGGCTAAAATTCTGGCTGATCTTAATCAATTTGAAAAAGAAGAAATGTTCAACAACAGTAATGTTTCCCTTTCATATCTTGCGACAGAGTTCAACACGAATATCCGGTATATTTCTTATGTTATAAAAAAATATAAAAACGCTGATTTCAAAAGTTATATCAATAAGCTGAGGATCAACTACATCATCCATAAACTTAATACTTCCGAGAAATACAGAAAATATAAATTGGGAGCATTGGCCGAAGAATGCGGTTTTTCATCACACAGTAAATTCACCACGATTTTTAAATCCATTACCGGAATATCCCCTTCTACTTTTATTTCTTTTATTGAACAGGAAGAAACAAAGAAGAATAAAAATTAATTTCGATACAATTATTAATTATTTACACTTGTCTGTGCCTCATCTGAGGTGCAGATTTTTATTTTTTATCACCGAATTAATAGCTATCTGTTTTTCGAAAAGGAAAAGGGTATTTCTTTTATTTAAGCCAAGGTTGAGAATACCTTTGTGAAGCATTCTGGAGCTTTGAATACATCCCGGCTGTAAGATGAAACGGTTTCCATAAGATGTAAGGCCGTGACAGGATTTATACATGTTTTAAGTATCATCTTTTGGATCCGTTGCAGAATGTACTGTTATCATAATTGAACAGTCATCCTCAGTCTGGTGGAATGCGGGATCATATCTCGCATTCTTTTTTAAGAATGAGAAAGCTTTTTTTAAGGCTCACTTTCAAAAATTTTATCAATTAACATACCTCAATACAAGTAATTTTTCACCATAAACAGATTTATTCTATACTATTTACTAAAATTTAAATAACTGATAATTAAATAATTAAATTTCAAAAACTTTCTGTTTTCCGAAAATGAAAAGGCTAATTCTTTTAAAATAAAATGTCTCACTATACATTTGTAAAGCAATGTCAGGCATAACAAAAACTTTAAAACATGAAAAAATTTCTTTCTCACCTCTGTCTACTTTCTCTATTTCGAACAATCATTCACATGAATGTCATTCAGAATTCTTATCATCAGAATCCGACATTATAAAGCACTTACGCTTTATAGAATTTAAGATATAAAAAGCTATCTGGCTTTTATGGATCTGCCGTTGCCATGTCTAAAGCATGACACGAAGGAAAACAGCAGAATGTAAAATCATAAAAAACACTCTAAATAAAATAATTTATCACGATTCTAAAGTTACAAACATGAAAAAACAACTATTAACCGTTTTTGCCTTATCATTAGGCTCTATGGCTTTCGCTCAGGTCGGCATCCACACAGAAAATCCACAGGGATCGTTTCATGTAGATGCAGGAAAAGATAATTCGCCTACAGGAACACCCACTGCTACACAGCAAGCCAATGATTTAACTGTGCTTAATACAGGCTATGTGGGAGTTGGTACGATAACGCCTCAACAGCAGCTGCATATTGTGAAAGCCAACACCACAAGTAATTTAACAGATACAAATACTCTTCTTACCGGTATTGCTATAACAGGATCCGGTTCAAGTCCCAATCAGAATGGCCCTGGTATATATTTCGAGAATGCGGATGCACCAGCCGGGGAGAAGGTAATGAGAATGAATTATGGTCAGCTGAGTACTTTTAGCAGACTATTTACTATCTACGGCGCAAATGATGATGGAACAGATAATGGTGGTAACCCTGCTTTTTCTGTTGCACCATACTTGGGTAGAATTGGAGTTAATGTTAATACCCCTAATTCTAACCTTTCGGTACAAGGTAACGCTTCTATCGGTAGTAATAGTACTGCACCATCAAATGGTCTCTTAGTTTCTGGAAATACAGGTCTTGGTGTACTTTCTTCAGCTCTAATTAACAGACTTTCAGTAAATGGTTCGGCTGTTATTGGTCCTGGTGGTTCTCCATATTTTAGTACTGCCGGACCGGCAGGTGGTCTTGCAGTGCAGGGAAGTGTTGGTATCGGAACAATTACCCCACAAAAAAAATTACATGTAGTAGGAGGTTTACAGATTACTAATGAACTAAACGTCGGAGGTAATGCAACTACCGCAGGAAGTTCAGGAACCACCGGGCAAATACTGACCTCAAACGGAGTTGGTGCAGCACCAAGTTGGGAAACCGCTCCTGCGAACGTTAATCTCTATACAGCAAACGGAACTCTTACGGGAGACAGAGTGGTAACCCAGGGAACCAGTTTTTTACGTTTTACCCCTACTATTACGAACGGATTTTCCGTTAATGGTACCACTTTTTCCGTAGATGGAGAAAATAACAGAGTAGGTATAGGAACTATTACTCCGCTAAGAAAATTTCACCTCAACGGAACCATGCAGCTTACCAATGAACTAAATGTAGGCGGTACTGCCACAACCGTAGGAAGTGCAGGAACCAACGGGCAAGTCCTTACTTCTGGCGGAGCAGGAACAGCCCCAAGCTGGG
>Ga0307412_10000552_pt1 | contig 22255 bp, 12 predicted proteins | sample DK1Cmetagenome_3_FD_203823 | JGI IMG/M metagenome (GOLD analysis project Ga0307412, IMG submission 203823) | Maize rhizosphere microbial communities from greenhouse at UC Davis, California, United States - DK15-C-1 | ecosystem: Host-associated > Plants > Roots > Rhizosphere > Soil | place: USA...
CGCCCCGCGCCTGTCGGTGCGCTGGCAGGGCAAGCAGGTGACCGTCACCGCCGGTGCAGTCGCCCGCGCAGTGATGCTCGATTTCGGCACGACCGTGGCGCACCCGAGCGACAATGGCTTCGACCTGCTGCCCGGCGAGAGCCGCACCCTCACCATCACCGCCGATGCGAGCGCCGCCGCGCTCGCCCGCGCGCTCACCCTTCGTACGTTGGGACCCCGTTAATGCCTGTGCTTCCCCTCCTGCTGCTGCTCGCCGGCGACCCCGATCCGATCGCCGACGCCATTGCCAAGATGACGATCGAGGAAAAGGCCGCCCAGCTCCAGAGCACCGCGCCCGCCGATTCCAAGATCGGCCTGCCCGCCTATGACTGGTGGAACGAAGGGCTGCACGGCCTCGCCCGTGACGGCTACGCCACGGTGTTCCCGCAGGCGATCGGCCTTGCCGCGACCTGGGACGTGCCGCTGCTCCACAAGGTCGGCGACACCGTCGCCACCGAAGCGCGCGCCAAGTTCAATGCGCGGCCGGTGAATGCCGATCGGAAGATCTATGAGGGCCTCACCATCTGGTCGCCCAACATCAACATCTTCCGCGATCCGCGCTGGGGGCGTGGCCAGGAGACCTATGGTGAGGACCCCTTCCTCACCGGGCATCTCGGCGTCGCCTTCATCCAGGGGCTGCAAGGGCCGGACCCGGCGCACCCCAAGGTGATCGCCACGCCCAAGCATTTCGCGGTGCATAGCGGCCCCGAGGCTGGCCGCGACGGCTTCGACGTCGATCCCAGCCCGCAGGACGTGGAATCGACCTACACCCCCGCCTTCCGCCTCGCGATTACCGAGGGCAAGGCGCAGTCGCTGATGTGTGCGTACAACTCGATCCACGGCACGCCTGCCTGTGCATCGAGCCCGCTGATGAACGATCGGCTGCGCAAGGACTGGGGCTTTACCGGCCTCACCGTCTCCGATTGCGACGCGGTGGCGAACTTCCACCTGTTCCACCATTATAATCTGGATGCCGCCGAAGCGTCGGCCGCCGCGATCAAGGGCGGCATGGACCTCAACTGCGGCAACACCTTCGCCGCCCTTCCGCAAGCGGTGAAGCGTGGCCTGGTCAGCGAAGCCGAGGTCGACGTGGCGCTCAAGCGCGCGCTGGAAGCTCGCCGCGCGCTCGGCATCGCGTTCGGCGGCGCCAATCCGTGGAGCAAGATCAAGCCGAATGAACTCGGCACCCCCGCCCGCCGCGCGCTGGCGCTGGAAGCAGCGCGCAAGGCGATCGTGCTGCTCAAGAACGATGGCGACCGCCTGCCGCTCACGCCGGGCGGCCGCATTGCGGTGATCGGCGCCAATGCCGACGAACTCGGCGTGCTGGAAGGCAATTACCACGGCACCGCCAAGGATCCGGTGACGCCGCTCGACGGGATCCGCCGCCAGTTCGGCGCCGACAAGGTGACCTATGCGCAAGGCTCGGCACTGGCCGACGCCGCCGCGGTCACCATGCCCGAAACCGCCTTCCGTGCGGACGGCAAGCCGGGGCTCAAGGCCGAATATTTCGCCAGCCCCACCGTTACCGGCACGCCCTTGGCGACGCGCCAGGATCGCCGCATCGACTTCAACTATACCCGCGCCGCGCCGCTGCCGGGCCTCAACCCCACCGGCTTCGCCGTGCGCTGGAGCGGCGAATTCACGCCCCCGGGTGCGGGCGATTACGAACTCGCGATCGACATCCCCGCCTGCTGGAAGGATTGCTCGGTCCATGACGCGGTGCGGCTGTGGGTCGACGGCAAGCTCCTCCACGACGGCCCGCTCGGCAAGGCACGCGTGTCGGTCAAGGTCGCCAGCGACGGCAAGCCCGTGCCGTTCCGCATGGAGATCGACCATCGCAGCGAGGATTTCGGCGTCCGCCTGATGTGGCAGCCGCCGGCCGAGCCGCTGCTCGCCCAGGCGCTGGCGGCGGCGAAGGACGCCGACACGATCGTCGCCGTGCTCGGCCTGTCGCCCGATCTGGAGGGCGAGGCGCTCAGCGTCTCGATCCCCGGTTTCGTTGGCGGCGACCGCACCGACATCGCCCTGCCCCGCCCGCAGCTCGAACTGCTCAAGGCATTACGCAAGACCGGCAAGCCGCTCGTCCTCGTCCTCACCAGCGGCAGCGCGGTGGCGGTCGATCCGGCGCTGGCCGATGCGATCCTAGAAGCCTGGTATCCGGGCGAGGAAGGCGGCACCGCGATCGCCGAGACACTGGCTGGCAAGAACAACCCCTCGGGCCGCCTGCCGCTCACCTTCTACGCCTCGGTCGACGATCTGCCGGCGTTCGTGGATTACGGCATGAAGGAGCGCACCTACCGGTTCTTCACCGGCAAGCCGCTCTGGGGCTTCGGGCACGGCCTGAGCTATACGAAGTTCGCCTATGGCGATGTCGCGGTGAAGGCCGCTGGCATCGGCCAGCCGGTGCAGGTCAGCGCCAAGCTAACCAATGCCGGCAACCGCAGCGGTGAGGAAGTGGCGCAGGTTTACGTCGTCACGCCGGATGCAGGCAAACCAGGCGGGTTCACTGCGCCTGTGCTCCAGCGCCAGCTCGCCGGCTTCCAGCGGGCGTCGCTCGCCCCCGGCAAATCGGCCAGCCTGTCGTTCACGCTCGATCCGCGCAGCATCAGCAGCGTCGCACGCGACGGCACCCGCCGCGTGCTGCCGGGCACGTACCGCGTGTGGATCGGCGGCGGCCAGCCCGGCGATGGCGCCGGTGGGTGGACCGAATTCACGCTGAACGGCGACGCGCAGGTGCTGCCGAAATGATCGACCGTCGCACCCTGATCGGCTCGGGCCTGGCGCTCGCCGCCACGCCCGCCTTCGCACGCCCGGCACCCGACTTCGTCAGCAAGCGCCCCGCACCCGCCGACCGCCGCTTCGTCAGCAAGGCGGTCGAGCGGGAAATCACGCGCATTTCCAAGCAGATCGCTGACCCGAAGCTGCGCTGGATGTTCGGAAACTGCTACCCGAACACGCTCGATACTACGGTGAAGATGGGAACCGTGGACGACAAGCCCGACGCGTTCGTCATCACCGGCGATATCGACGCACTGTGGCTGCGCGACAGTTCGGCGCAGGTGCGGCCCTATCTGCACCTCGCCAAGGAAGACGCCGATCTACGCCGCCTGTATCAAGGCCTGATCGCACGGCAGGCGCGCTGCGTCCTGCTCGATCCCTATGCGAACGCCTTTCTCGCGGACACCAACGCGCGCACCAAGCTGAGTTGGGCGCTGCACGACAAGACCGAGATGAAGACCGGCGTCGCCGAGCGGAAATGGGAGATCGACAGCCTCTGCTATCCGATCCGTCTGGCGCATGATTATTGGAAGGCCACCGGCGATACCACGCCGTTCGACGCCCAATGGGCGGAGTCCGCGCGCACCATCATCCGCACCTTCCGCGAACAGCAGCGCAAGACCGGCCCCGGCCCCTATCGCTTCCTGCGCAGCAGCGACCGGCCGACCGAAACGCTGATGCTCGACGGCTATGGCCCGCCCAGCCGCCCGGTCGGGTTGATCCATTCGGGCTTCCGCCCCTCGGACGATGCCTGCGTCTATCCCTTTCTGATCCCGTCCAATTATTTCGTGGTCACGACGCTGCGCGAACTGGCGGCGCTGGCAATGGCAGCGCGCAAGGATGCGGCGCTCGCGGGCGACGCCACCGCGCTGGCCGACGAGGTCGCGGCGGCGCTCCGCGAATACGGCACGATGCGGCTGCGCGACGGGCGCGAGGTGATCGCGTTCGAGGTCGACGGCTTCGGCAACGCGATCTTCATGGACGACGCCAATGTCCCATCGCTCTCCAGCCTCGCCTATCTGCGCTGCGTCGATCGCGCCGACCCGCTGTGGCAGCGCACCGCTGCCGCCGCGTGGAGCGAGGCCAATCCCTATTGGTCGCGCGGCAAGGTCGTCGAAGGCATTGGCGGCCCGCATGTCGGGCTAGGCCATGTCTGGCCGATGTCGTTGATCATGCGCGGTTTCTCCTATGATGGAGACCCGCGAACGCTTCGCAATATCCTGCGAATGCTTAGCAATAGCGACGCCAACACCGGCTTCATCCATGAAGCGGTGGATCAGGACGATCCGGCGAAGTTCACCCGCGACTGGTTCGCCTGGGCCAATGGCCTGTTCGGCGAACTGCTCGTCCACCTTGCCGCGGTCCAGCCCAAGCTCCTTCAGGAAACCCTGTGATGTTCTCCCGTCGCCGCCTGCTCGCCACCAGCGCCATCGGCCTCGCCGCCGCTGCCGCGCCGCGAACCGCTTTGGCACAAGTGCAACGGGGCACCGCACCCAATCTGTTCATCGGCACCGGCGGTACCGGCCACACTTATCCGGGTGCAACCCTGCCCTTCGGCATGGTGCAGCTGAGCCCGGACACCGGCGTCGAGCGCTGGGAGACCTGTTCGGGCTATTATCACAGCGACGGCTCGATCCTCGGCTTCTCGCACACCCACCTGTCTGGCACCGGCATCGGCGACATGCTCGATCTGCTGGTAACGCCCGGGCGAGGCCCCGTGGTTCTCCAGCCTGGCACGCGCGAACAGCCCGAAACCGGCTATCGCCAGCGCTATCATGACGAGCATGCCGAGCCCGGCTATTACCGCGTCGCGCTGGAGAACGGCGTGCAGGCAGAACTCACCGTTACCGAGCGAACCGGTTGGCATCGTTACACTTTTCCCGCCGGCCCGGGCCATTTGCTGCTTGACCTGTCGCACCTGGTGCTCGACAGTTCGGACAGCCCACCGCTGATCGCGGACGCGGTGATGGAAATCGAGGCCGATGGGACGATCACCGGTCGGAGACAAGTTTTCCGCTGGGCCAAGGGTCGCAAGATCTTCTTCGCGCTTCAGGTCTCGCGCCAGCCCGATCGCATCAGCTTCTATGCCGATGACGATGCGGAGCAGCCGGCGGGAAGCAGCAAGGTCACCGGTCGGCGACTGAAGGCGGTGCTGCACTATTCGGATGCTGGAAAGGCCCCGATTCTCGTACGTTGCGGCATTTCTGGCGTCGACGTAGCAGGTGCCCGCGCCAATCTTGTCACCGAAGCGGGACATTGGGCGTTCGACCGCACCCGCCGCGATGCCACCGCCCGGTGGCAACCGGCGCTCGACGCCGTTCGCGTCGAAGGCGGCACGGCCGACCAGCGCACCATCCTGTCGAGCGCGCTGTACCATGCCCAACTCGCGCCGACGCTGTTTTCGGACACCGACGGCCGCTATCTCGGCATGGACGGCCAGATCCACACCGTGCCGCAAGGCGGCGCGGCCTACAGCACCTACTCGCTATGGGACACGTACCGCGCGCTGCACCCCCTCCTTACCCTGATCGCGCCGGACCGCACCAAGTCGTTGGTCGACGATCTGATCCGCCAGACCGCGCAATCGCCGTACGGCCCGCTCGTCTGGCCGCTGCAGGGCAAGGAAACCGGTACGATGATCGGCTGGCACGGCGTGGTGCCGCTCGCCGAGGCGCGGGCCAAGGGGATCAAGGCCGATTATGCCGCCGCCTGGCCGGCGATCCGCCGCCGCAGCTTCGATTTCACCGCGCCGGACAAGGATAACAGCAAGGGCCGCGATCTCTACGATCGCCTCGGCTATGTCCCTGCCGACAAATGGTTCGAAAGCGTCAGCCGTACGCAGGAATATGCCTATGACGACTGGGCGTCGTCGCATCTCGCAACCGCGATCGGCGAGAAGGCCGATGCGGACCGGCTGCGCAAACGATCGGGCAACTGGCGCAACGTGATCGACGGCAAGATCGGCTTCGCGCGCCCTCGCTTCGCCGATGGCAGCTGGTGGACGCCCTATGATCCGATCCAGCTCGGCCACATGCCCAAGCCCTGGTGGCGCGATTATACCGAGGCGAATGGCTGGCAGGCGACCTTCCTCAACCAGCACGACGTCTATGGCCTGATCGCGCATATGGGCGGCGACGCCAAGTTCGAAGGACAACTCGACGCGCTGTTCAACGCGCCTTCGACGCTCCCAGCGAACGCGCCGCCGGACATTTCCGGACTGGTCGGCCAATATGCGCACGGCAACGAGCCCGACCAGCACGCCGCCTATCTCTACGCTTATGTCGGCGCGCCGTGGAAGGCGCAGGCGATGGTCCGGCGGCTCTGCACCGAGATGTACAAGAACGACCCGGACGGCATCATCGGCAACGACGATTGCGGCCAGATGAGCGCCTGGTTCGTCTTCTCCGCGCTCGGTTTCTACCCGGTCGACCCGGTCGAGGCGGCCTATGTGTTCGGCTCGCCTCTGTTCGAGAGCGCCGAAGTGACGGTCGGGGCCGGCAAGAAGCTGGTGATCGAAGCGCCGGGCAACCGCGCCGATACGCCGTACATCGCCGCCGTCACCTGGAACGGCAAGCCGTGGCGCAAGAGCTGGATCGCGCACGCCGATCTGGTGCAGGGCGGCACGCTGCGCTTCACCATGTCGGATAAGCCGAACCCCGCCTTCGGCCGCGTGCTTGCCGATCGCCCCCCCTCGAACGGCCGTACGCGGGCCTGATGCTGCTCGCCGCCGCGCTTCTGACGACGGCGCCCTGCGTCGCCGCCGGTGCCGGCGGCGAGGTAGCGGCCGATCTGCTGCGCGCGCGGCTGACAGAGCGGCATGCGCCCTGCGCGCCCGTTCTGCTGGCCCCGCTGGACAAGGTGGAAGCCGCCCTGCCCGCCGCCCGCCGCCCCGCCTGGCGGAAGACGATCCCGCGCACCATCCCGCGCGAAGGTTTCGCCGTTCGCCGGATCGGCGATACGCTGGTGATCACCGCGCAGGGCACGCGGGGGCTCGTTTATGGCGCCGGCTGGTATCTGCGCTCCGGCACCCGCCCGCTTCGCTACGACAGCGCGCCGGCGCGGCCCGTACGGCTGACGCAGATCGGCTACCGCGCCAAGAACAACAGCTATGATGCCTGGACGCTGGCGATGTTCCGCCGCCGCATCGAGGATTTCGCGCTCTGGGGCGCCAGCGGCGTCCAGGTGATCGCGCCTGTCTCCGACGATGATGCTACCAGCCCGCTCTTCCCGGCCCCGCCGCTGGAGACGCTGCGCGGCATCGGGGAGATCACGCACCGGCTTGGCATCGATTTTGCGCTCTATTACCCGAACCTCCACGATTATCGGACGCGTGAAGAGCACGAGCAGGAACTCGCCCGTTTCCGCACCCTGCTCAACGAACTACCGCAGGTCGACGCGCTCTACGTCCCCGGGGGCGACCCCGGCCATGCCGCGCCCGCCAACCTCTTCCCGCTGGTGGCAGAAGAGGCGGCGGTGCTCCGCATCCGCAACCCCGCCGCCAGCGTGTGGATCTCCACCCAGGGCTTCGACGCGGCCGGCCTCGACGCCTTCTACGCCCAGCTCGCCCATCGCCCGCGCTGGCTGACCGGCATCTTCGCCGGCCCACAGACGCGCGATTCCGTCGCGGTACAGCGCCGCCACCTGCCGGCCGGCACCCAATTGCTGCTCTATCCGGACATCGCCCACACCATGCACGCGCAGGTGCCTGTCGATCGCTGGAGCCCGGCTTTCGCGCTGACCGAAGGCCGCGAGCCTATCAACCCGCGCCCCCGCGCGATGCGCGACCTATTTACCCATCTGGCACCCGGCACCAGCGGCTTCGTCACCTATTCCGAAGGGGTGAACGACGATGTGAACCAGTTCCTCTGGTTCCGCATGGGCTGGGATCCGCAGGTGACGCCGCAGGTCTTTGCGCGGGAATACGCCACTGGCTTCGTGGGAGACCCAGCCGCCGCCAACGCACTTTTCGCGCTGGAGGAGAATTGGGCGGGGGATCCTGCGACAAACCCGGCCATCGACGCCACCCTCGCGATGGTGGACCGGCTGAAGCCAGCCCCCTGGGCCGATTGGCGGATCGACGCGCTCCGCTACCGCGCGGTGTACGACACCCTCGTCCGCCACCGTCTGATCGCCGCCCGCGCCCGCGAGGCTGCCGCGCTCGCCGCGCCCGATGCCGCAACGGCGCGGGCGCGCCTCGCCACACCCGATCCCGCCCCCGTTCCCGCACTCCGCACCCGCCTGTTCGCGCTGGCCGAGCGGCTCTGGCAGGGCGCACGGCTTCAGCTCAGCGTGAAGCTGTACGGTGCCACCAATATCGAACGCGGCGCCAATCTCGATCGCATCGATGTCGACCTGAACGACCGCGTCTGGATCGAGCGCCAGCTCGCCACCCGCACGCCGGCGGACCTGGCAGACCATGCCCGCACCCGCGAAGGCGCGCTCTACGATGACCTTGGCGATCCCTGGAACGCGCCGCATCTGGTGCGCGGCAGCAGCCCGGCCACAGACCCGCTCCGCTTCCACGGCGCGGTGGAAGGCATCGCCGATCGCACGCCGAACGACGGCTGGCGGATGTCGTGGATCAGCTATGCCGAGAGCCTCTATGACGCGCCGCTGCGGCTCCATTATACCGGGCTGGACCCGAAGCGCCGCTACCGCCTAGTCGCCACCTATGCCGGCGAGGAGTATTGGCTGCCAATGCGCCTCGTCGCCAATAGCCGCATCGAACTCCACCCGCCGCTGGATCGCCCTACCAACCCGATGACGGTAGAACGCGACATCCCGCACGCCGCCACCCGCGGCGGCACCCTCGATCTCGCCTGGACGCGGCCCCCTGGCATGGGCGGCAGCGGCCGTGGCCATCAGGTCGCCGAGACCTGGCTGATTCCCATCCCCCTCTCTGGAGATACACCATGACCGATCTTTCGCGCCGTGCGCTGGTCGTCGCCGGCCTCAGCGCCGGCGTCACTGCGCCCGCGCTCGCGCATCCCGGCGCCGCCCGTGTCGCGGCGCCCAAGCCCTATGGCGCCACGCCGCACCCTCGGCAGTGGAAATGGCACCAGCGCGAGCAATATGCCTTTGTCCACTTCTCGATGAATACGTTCACCGACAAGGAATGGGGCTATGGCGACGAAGACCCCAAGACGTTCAATCCCACCGATTTCAGCGCCGACCAGATCGTCGCCGCTGCCCAGGCAGGCGGGCTGCGCGGGATCATCCTGACCGCGAAGCACCATGACGGCTTCTGCCTGTGGCCGACCAAGCTGACGGAGCATTGCATCCGCAACAGCCCCTATAAGAACGGCAAGGGCGACATCGTCCGCGAGTTTTCCGATGCGTGCGCGCGCGCCAAGATGCCCTTTGCGATCTATCTTTCGCCGTGGGACCGCAACCACGCCGACTATGGCCGGCCCGCCTATATCGATTACTACCGCGCGCAGCTCACCGATCTGTGCACCAACTACGGCCGTCTGTACGAAGTGTGGTTCGACGGCGCCAATGGCGGCGACGGCTATTATGGCGGCGCGCGCGAGACGCGGAAGATCGATGCGCCTGCCTATTACAACTGGCCCTCGATCGTCGCGCTGGTCCACAAGCTGCAGCCCGACGCCTGCACCTTCGATCCGATGGGATCGGACATTCGCTGGGTCGGCAACGAGGACGGCGTCGCAGGCGACCCCTGCTGGCCGACCATGCCCAGCACGCCGTACAACCAGACCAACGGCAATGCCGGCGTCCGCGGCGCTGCCCTCTGGTGGCCGGCCGAAACCAACACCTCGATCCGCCCGGGCTGGTTCTATCATGCCGATGAGGATTCGCGGGTGAAGAGCCCCGAGCGGCTGATCCAGCTGTTTGATGAATCGGTCGCGCGTGGGACCAATATGAACCTCAACATCCCGCCGGACCGCCGCGGCCGCATCGCCGATCAGGACGTGAAGATCCTGAAGAGCTTCGGTGATGCGATCCGCGCCACCTTCGCGCAAGATCTCGCGCAGGGCGCCGTCGCCCATGCCAGCGCCACGCGCGGCCCCGGCTTCGAGGCGGCGCGCGTACTCGACGGCAATCGCGAGACCTATTGGTCCACCCCGGACGCCGCAACCACGCCGACGCTCACGCTGGACCTCAAGCCCGGCACCCGCTTCGACGTGATCCGCCTGCGCGAATATCTGCCGCTGGGCATCCGCGTTACGCGCTTCGCGGTGGATGCGGAGATCGACGGCACGTGGCAGCAACTCGCCGTGAAGGAGTGCATCTCGGCCCAGCGGATCCTCCGCCTGCCCCAGCCGATCGCACCGCGCCGCGTACGCCTGCGCATCCTCGACGCGCCAGCCTGTCCGGCGATCAGCGAATTTGCGCTGTTCCGCTCGGTGGCGCCGGTGCCGGTCGCGCCGATCGTCTCCTCCGACCCGACGGTGATCGACACCCGTGGTTGGAAGATCGTCGCCGCCAGCGCACCGGGCGCCGAAAAGCTGCTCGATCGCGACCCCGCCACGATCTGGACGCTCCCGGCGCCGCGCTCGGGCGCGCCTGCCGAAGTGACGATCGACTTCGGCACCCTCACCCCGCTCGCCGGCTTCAGCCTCACGCCCTCGCGGCACGTGATGATCGGTGCCGCCCCGCCCAAGGGCTATGTGGCAGAGACCAGCACCGACGGTACCAATTGGGAGCCAGCTGCGAACGGCGAGTTCAGCAACATCGCCTATGCCCTGTCGACGCAGCGAATCGCTTTCGCCCAGGCGCGGCCGGCTCGCTATCTGAGGCTCCGTTTCGCTGAGGTCGCCCTTCCCGAGGCAAAGCTCGCGGTTGCGGAAATCGGCGGTTTCACCGCACCCCGCTGATCCCGAGAACAGCGACGTTTCTACCCGCAGCGGTGGCTCGCATTCGCCGAGCCGCCGCTGCGTTGCGTTTGGGCAACAATCACACTGAAAATGCAGGCAGGCAGACCATATGCTGCCATATATGAAACCAGTTTTGTTATTTGGTATTGTATACCGATAGAACCTATGACAGCATCCCTTCCAAGCGGTGACAGACATATGACGGCCGCCTTCACCAAGGAGAGCGACGCTGGGGCGTCGTGCGGGGGATGCATCGATGAAACTGGATCGGCGCGAAGCACTTAAATTGGGTCTGGCGGGCGCATCCGCGCTGCCAGCGGGGACGGCATTGGCACGAGATACGGCGCCGCGAGCGCTGATTGTCTCAACCTGGGACTTTGGCGCGGCGGCCAACGCCGCCGCCTATGCGCAGTGGAAGAAGAGCGGGTCGCTGATCGACGCGGTCGAGGCCGGCGCGTGGGTGCCGGAGGCCGATCCGGAGAACCACTCGGTCGGTCTGGGCGGCTATCCCGACCGGGACGGCCATGTGACGCTCGACGCGATCATCATGGACGATCGCGGCAATGTGGGTGCCGTCGCGGCGCTGGAGGATATTCTCCACCCGATCTCGGTGGCTCGCCGCGTGATGGAAAAGACCCCGCACACCTTCCTCGTCGGTGAAGGCGCGCGCCAGTTTGCACTCGAACAGGGTTTCCCCAAGACGCGCCTGCTCACGCCCGAGGCGGAAGCAGCGTGGCGCGAATGGCTGAAGACCGCGAAGTACAAGCCGATCGCCAATATCGAGAACCAGCGCGGTTCGGCGCTCGATCACGATACGATTGGTATTGTCGCCTGTGATGCCAATGGTCGCCTGGCGGGCGCCTGCACCACTTCGGGCATGGCATTCAAGCTGCGCGGCCGCGTCGGCGATTCCCCGCAGGCCGGCTGCGGCCTGATGGTCGAGCCGGGCGTGGGCGCGGCGACCTCTACCGGCGTGGGCGAAGAGGTGACGCGGATCGCAGGATCCGCGCGGGTCGTCTCGTCGATGCGCGCCGGCATGAGCCCGATGGAAGCCTGCCGCGAGGCCGTGCTGCACATCGCGAAATTGCGCGGCGACGCCGTGAAGGACGCGCAGGTCGCGTTCCTGGCGATCGACGATCACGGCCAGGTCGGCGCCTATGCGCTGCAGCCGGGCTTTACCTATGCGGTTACCGATCTTGGGGGGGCGACGAGCGTGCTCGCCGCCAAAAGTCTGCGCGTGAAGTGAAAAGCACCGCGCGCAATTTTCATATGGGGGCGAAGGAAGGAAGTACCATGAGGGGTGTTCGTAAGTCTTTGATGTATTCAACCGGCATCACCACCATAGTCGGTGCGTCGCTGGTTCTGCTCGCGGCGCCTGCCGCTGCACAGACGAGCACAAGCCAGGCCGACGCGACCGACGATTCCAATCAGATCGTCGTCACCGGCTATGCTCGTTCGCTCGCAGATTCGGCCGCGACGAAGCGCAAGGCCAATGCAATTGTCGACGTGATCAGCGCGGAAGACGTGGGCAAGTTCCCGGATCGGAACATCGCTGAATCACTGTCGCACCTTCCGGGCGTCACCGTCGACCACCAGTTCGGCGAAGGCGAACAGGTCTCGATCGCGGGTGTCGAGCCGGCGCTGAACCGAATTCTGATCGACGGCCATGCGGTCGCCTCGGCAGACTGGGGTGGCAACCCCTCAGACCGTTCGAGCCGCAGCTTCAACTATTCGCTGATGTCGCCCGAAATCATCAGCCAGGCGATCGTCTACAAGACGCCCGAAGCGCGCCTGCAGGAAGGCGCCATCGGCGGCACCGTTGATGTGGTGACCCGCAAGCCCCTGGACCTGAAGCCGAATACGCTTACGGCATCGGGCGGCTATTCGTACAATGACCGCTCCGATCGCGGCAGCCCGCGCGCGTCGCTGCTCTATAGCTGGCACAATGAAGCGGGCACCTTCGGCGTGCTGGGTTCGGTCGGCTTCGATCGCCAGTATCTCGCGCGCGCCGGCGTCGCCGTTTACGGCTACCTGACCGGATCGACCTTCTTCCAGAAGGACGCCAACAACAACGTCATCACCGGCGCTGACGGGCAGCCCGTGCCCACCAACTCGGCGCTCAAGGTCAATGGCGGCACTTACAAGGATCTGCTGAACGCCCGTCTGCCCGCCTATCTGGCGCACGAGTACTTCCAGCAGGAGCGCCAGCGCCTCAGCTACTCGGGTGCGGTGCAGTGGAAGCCGGCCGACAACCTGACGCTGACCGCCACCGGCCTGGTGATCCGCGGCAAGTACGACAATTTCAGCAACTCGGAATATAGCTACAACACCAATGGCAGCCTGTTGCAGACCGCCACGATCAACAACGGCCTGATCACATCGGCAACGTTCGGTGCGAGCAGCGGCAAGGCGTGGACGGGCGAACTCGACACCAATTATCGCCGCACGCGCATCAAGAACGACAGCGGCACGCTGCTGTTCAACTGGGATGTTGCCGGCTGGAACGTCAGCGGTAATGGCGGCTACACCCGTGCAACCGGCGGCAAGAACCCGGAATATCTGCTGAGCTTCCGCACGCTGCAGGGCTTCACGGTCGGCGCGAATGGCCAGAACACCACGCTCAACTGGGATAGCCCGGCAAGCGACGGCAGCAAGTGGGTGACGACGGCTCCGGCCGAGAACTCCCTGCACGACAGCCCCGAGATCCGTGCTGCAAATGGCGGCCAGCCCTTCTACGGCTCGCAGATTGGTGGCATCACCAATTCCGACCAGACCGTCGACCAGGAGAAGTTCGGCCAGGTCGATTTCTCCCGCGACGTGGTGTTGGGACCGCTCACCAAGCTGCGGTTTGGTGGCCGCTATTCGGACCACCTGAATCAGCAGACCACCTATGGCGGCGCGACCTACATCGCCACTGGTAGCACGCTGGCCGGTCTGGGTTCGTATACGCTCGACAGCGGCCTGTATGACGGCCTGTCGACCAGCGGCAACGGCACCCCCTATGCCACGCTGACCCAGGACGCAGTCATCTCCACCCTCACGGGGGCCGGCACGCTGAACGTCACCTCCGCGCTCGATACCGGATCCTATTTCAAGGTGAAGGAGCAGATTGCGACCGGCTATGTTCAAGGTGACTTTGAAGCGGGCAAGTTCCGCGGCAATATCGGTGGCCGGTTCGTCCACACCAAGGACACGTCCTATTACTATCTGAGCTCGGGCGGCGCGACGCAGCTCGTCATTGCCCCGCGCAACGACGATCGCTTCCTGCCGGCGTTCAACCTTGCTTATGATGCCGGCCCCGGCGTGGTGCTGCGCGTTGCGGCGGCCAAGGTGATGGCGCGTCCGCGCTATTCGCAGCTTGCTGGTGCCGTGTCCCTCGACGACACGACCGCAACCGGCAGCGGCGGCAACCCCGATCTGAAGCCCTATGCCGCGACCAACTACGGCCTGTCGGCGGAATGGTACTTCACCAAGTCGGGCTATATCTCGGCCGAAATCTTCTACCGCGATATCTCGAACTACATTTCGAACCAGAACACCCAGCAGACTCGCACCAACGCGCTGACCGGCAAGACGATCGAATATGCGATCTCGACCCCGATCAACGGCGGCAAGGCGACGGTGACGGGCTTCTCGCTGACCGCGCAGACGCCGATCGCGTTCGGTTTCGGCATCCAGGCGAACTACACCTTCGCCGATGCCGATACCGGGATCAGCGGCCAGGGCCTGCCCTATCTCTCGCGCGACACGTACAACATCGTTCCGTATTTCGAGAGCGGCCCCTTCCAGGCCCGCGTGAGCTACAACTATCGTTCGAAGTACTTCTACGTGTTCGGCCGCCTGTCTTCGGCGGATTACACGGACAAGTATCGCCAGCTTGACTTCTCTGCATCCTACCAGGTCCTGAAGAACTTCACGATCACGGCGAATGCATCGAACCTGCTGGACGAAACCTACTACCAGTACAGCTCGACGCCGGATGCGCCGACCGCAATCTACAAGAACGGTCGCACCTTCTCGCTGAGCGCAAGCTTCCGCATGTAATCGGAAACCGGGGGCGCCGGTAACACCCGGCGCCCCAACCCGCTTCAAGCGGGGACAACACGCGATTAAAAAACAAAAAGGGGTCTCTTTTGCGTACGATGAACAAACTGCTTCTTACTACCACTTGCCTCGCCGCAATGTTCGCGGCGCCGGCAATGGCGCAGGACACTGCGTCCGTAACCGCCGATCAGGCTGCCGCCCCGAGCGACACGATCATCGTCACCGGTTCGCGCATCACCCGGCCGAACACCGCCGCCGCCGCACCGATCACCTCGATCACCGCGGAAGCGATCAAGTTTCAGGGCGCGGTGAACATCGAAGACGTGCTGAACCGCCTTCCCCAGGTCGCGCCGGACAGCCAGCAGAACTATCAGGATTCGGACGGACGCCAGCGCATCAAGCTGCGCAACCTCGGCTTTGAGCGCACGCTGGTGCTCGTCGACGGCAAGCGCCTCGGCACGATGAACGGCGAAGACGTCGGCATGATCCCTACCGCGCTGATCAAGCGCACCGACGTGCTGACCGGCGGCGCCTCCGCCGTCTACGGTTCGGACGCGGTCGCCGGCGTGGTCAATTTCGTGATGGACCGGGATTTCACCGGCATCCGCCTGGACGGCAACTATAACTTCTACGTCCACCAGAACACGCCCGGCCTGATCTCGCAGACCGCCAGCAATTATAACTTCGCCCAGCCGGCGCGCGGCCTCGCCGTCGATGGCGGGCGCGCCGACCTCAACCTCACGGTCGGCAAGAAGCTGTTCGACGATCGCCTGCACCTGCAGGGCTATGTCAACTATCGCCAGGGCGATCTGGTGCCCTATTCGGCACGTGAGACCTCGGGCTGCCAGCTGATCCAGTCGGTGAAGGACGGCCCGCTCAGCTGCAGCACCTCGACCTATACCAAGACCGGCTATGTATCGCCGCTCTCGGGCCCGAACAGCGGCAACGCCTATGTCAACAACCCCGACGGCAGCCGCAGCTTCGTGCCTTATTCGACGGCACAGGCGGCGAACCCGTATGACGGCTATTCCTTCCAGCGCGATTCGCATCGCTGGAATGCCGGCGGCTTCGCCCAGTTCGAGATCTCGGACGCGGCGACGCTCTACACCGATGCGATGTGGTTCCGCGACAAGTCGGTCAACCTCTACCCGGCCCGCGTGTTCAGCTACACGGCGCTCGGCGACACGCCCTACACGGTGAAGTGCAACAACCCGTTCATGTCCGCCGCCCAGTCGCAGACGATCTGCGGGACGGCTGCCGGCACGAACACCGCCGTGCCGATCGAACTGCGCTACCGCTTTTCGGGCGTGCCGGACCAGGAAGATACCTATCTCAACCAGGGCCTGCGCATCAGCAGCGGCGTTCGCGGCAACTTCGCGGATGGCTGGAGCTATGACGTCGGCGGCGTCTATGCCCGCAACCGGCAGGACTTCACCACCGGCGCGCTCAACTTCGATCGGGTGAACAAGTCGCTCGACACGACCCTGGTCAACGGCGTGGCGACCTGCGCCTCGGGCACGGCCGATGGCTGCGTGGCGTTCGATCCGTTCAGCGCCAATTCGAAGACCAACAACGCCGCGTTGTACAATTATCTGACCGAGGGCACCTACGGCACCACCACCACGATCAACACGCTCTACCAGGGCGTCGCGACGGTGCAGGGCGATCTCGGCAAGATGGGCATCAAGAGCCCGTTCGCCGAGCAGGGCGTCGCGGTCGCGTTCAGCGCCGAATATCGCCAGGACAAGCTGCAGAGCTATGCCGACTCGGTGTTCCGCAGCTTCAACGGCGGCACCGATGCCAATCTCAGCCAGCATGTCTGGGAAGGCATGACCGAGATCCAGGCGCCGATCGTCGAGCACAAGCCGTTCGCAGAGACGCTGCAGTTCAACGGCGCGTTCCGCCTCTCCAAGTACAACACCAACCCCAAGACCTTCTCCACCTGGAAGACCGAACTGGTCTGGGCGCCGGTGAAGGACATCACCTTCCGCGCCTCCGTGAACCGCGCCCAGCGCGCGCCGACGGTGGTGGAAGCCAGCCAGGGCGCCAACACCAGCTATGGCCGGATCACCACCGCCTATAGCGATCCCTGCGCGCCGACCATCGTCAGCACCTCGATCGATCCGAAGACCGGGCAGCAGGTACCGGTCTATGGCGCGCCGCAGGCCTCGCGTGAGGCGTGCAAGGCGACGGGCCTGGCCGACAATCTCTACGGCAGCACGACGCTGCTCTGCCCGACGGACGTTGGCTGCACCTATCGCAGCGGCGGCTTCACGGTGGATCCTGAAACGGCCTATACCAAGACGTTCGGCGTGGTGCTCCGCCCGCGCTTCGTCCCGGGCCTGACGCTCTCGGTCGATCGCTACCTGATCGATCTGAACAACTCGATCGGCTATAACGACTACAACTACTTCTCGACCGGCTGCGCGCAGACCGCCAGCGACTTCTTCTGCAAGGCGTTTGTGCGCAATGCGGACGGCACGCTGTACAGCAACCCGAACACCAACCCGACGACCGGCTTTATCCGCCAGGGCACGACCAACTACTACAAGTCGAAGGCACATGGCTGGGACTTCCAGGCCCAGTACGCGCTGCGCCTGGGCGACAGCATCGGCAAGCTGGACTTCGACTTCAACGGTTCGCTCTCGACGCTGCTCGGCGGCCAGGATTCACCGATCCTGCCGGTGAAGGATTGCTCGGAGGGATATTTCGGCGACAATTGCGGCCAGTTCATCCCGAAATGGTCGCACACGCTGCGCACCACCTACACCACGCCCAACCAGAAGTTCCAGCTCTCGCTGAACTGGCGCTATCTGGGTCCGCTGACCAACACCACCAACTCGGGTGACGCGGCGCTGGGCGGCACGGCGGCGAACGCACGCACGACCTTCTACCGTATCTCGCCGTACAATTATTTCGACCTGGCGCTGAATTTCCGCGTCAGCGAGATCTATTCGTTCCGCATCTCGGCGAACAACATTCTCGACAAGGATCCGCCGATCCTGGCCAACTCCTACAACTATGGCCTGTCGCGCAACAACACGCTCTCGGCACGCTATGACTCGCTGGGTCGGCAGGTTGCGGTGGGCGCTACCGTCAAGTTCTGATCCTTTCCACCTTCCCAAGTGCCTGTGCTCGTCCACCCCGGTGGGCGAGCACTTTTTTGGGCGGATTCACTCCGGGACGCGCTGGCGGTTCCGTCTTGACCCCAGCCGCCAAAGCTTTCAGATGCACGGCGAACGCCAGGGCCGGTTTAGCTCAGCTGGTAGAGCAGCGGTTTTGTAAACCGAAGGTCGCGGGTTCGATTCCTGCAACCGGCACCATCCACCTTTCCGCACACATCCAAGAACGTCCAGAAACCCGCGGATTTGCGTGATTTTTGACGGTATCAGCGCCGCGCCAGCGGAGGAGATACCGTCATGCTCACCGATGCAGCCGTCCGCCGAATCAAACCGCGGGACAAAGCGTTCAAGCTTCAGGACATGCACGGCATGTACCTACTCGTTCAGCCTGGCGGTGGGAGGTACTGGCGATGAGACTATCGGAACAACGGCAAACGCGGCACCGTCGCCTTGGGCGTGTATCCGAACGCGTCCCCTGAAGGAGGCGCGTGAGCGTCCATAGAACGCAGCCGAGTGCACCTTTTTTCAATGACTTAGCTCGCTCAGAGCAAAACTCGTCGGATATGCGTCACATATGCATGTGCGGACGCCTGTGGGCGGAGCGCACATCACGTTTCGAATCCGAAATTCTGGAGGCGATCGCTCTCAGGATCGTCAGGAAGCGTCCGGTACCGGGCGCCTGACCGATAGCAGCCATTTCGCTTTCGCTCCAATCTCCGCCGTTGCGACATTCGCCTTGCGACGCCGGAAGCCATGATCGTCTAACGCAAGCCGGAAGGTCAAAGATCGGGAGAAAGGGTCGTTCCCGGCTCGCCGCCCGAACGCCGGCTTTCGGCGACAGCAGACCTTAGCCTTGCACGGACGCCTTCGTCGATTGACCGAAGTGGCCCGCTTGCTAACAGTCCGTTTTAGGGTTGCGAATATGCGAAGCAGACTGTCGTTCAGGGGCGCGTAGCCGCCTTCGCGATTGCAACGCTAGCAGACATGGTAGGGATCTATTGTAGCTATTGCCGCAAGGCTCGGGCCGGATTGCCGGCAACAGTGGTCCCGGCCGATACGTCGCGGGTGACGACGCTGCCGGCGCCGATGATCGCGTCGTCACCGATCGTCACGCCAGGCAGGACCAGCGCGCCGCCGCCGATCCACACATTTTGTCCGATCGTGATAGGGCGTCCGAATTCGAGCATCTGGCCGCGTGTGGCCGGATCGCGGGGATGGTCTGCGGTCAGAATCTGCACCCCGGGGCCCATCTGGGTACCCGCACCTATCCGCACGGTGACGACGTCTAGGATAATGCACCCAAAGTTGAGGAACACGCCGTCTTCAAGATGGATGTTGAATCCATAATCGCAGTGGAACGGCGAACGCAGGACCACCCCCGCGCCGACCGTTCCCAGCCCCTCCACCAGAAGCGCATGGCGATCGGCCGCCCCCGCCGTCGTGGCGGCGTTGTAGCGCGCCATCCAGGCGGTCGCGCGCGCAGCGTCCGCAACCAGTTCGGGATCGTCGGCGCGGTAGAACTCGCCGGCCAGCATGCGCTGTTTCTGGGTCATCGCCATCAGCTCAGATCGTGGAGGTCTTTGCCCAGTGGCGCGGTGATCCGCAGATCGGAGAAGCGGATCGTCAGCCCGCTGCGCTCCGGCGTGCAGGACATCGGCCCCACCTGGTAACGCGCCGCGACCGGGAACGGCGCGAGCCGCACCAGCGGCCAGCTCTTGCCATCGGCGGAAACCTGGAGCCGCAGCACACCCTTGGCGACCGTGGCGCGCATCCAGAAATCCCGCGGATCGGCCTCATAGGGGCCGGTGGACCAATCAGACTTGCCGTCGGTGAGCACGCTGCTCAGCATCGCCCGCCCATCGGAAAGCTCGATCCCCGCCTTGACCCAGCGACGTTCGTCGACGCGGACCATGATGCCGGCCTGATCATAGAGCTTTTCATATTGGCCGCGGATGCGCAGTTGGGCAGTGAACGCATCCCCTGTCGGAAACCCGAGGAAATGACCGCTATCGCGCGTGAACCCATAATGCGTCTCTCGCCAGAAGTCCGAACCCTTGTCGGTCACGAGCGAGAGGTCGCCGGCCGGATCGACCGACCAGGTCTTTGGCGTGTTCAGCCATCGGCCGTCGCGACGGCCGAGCACCGCCTTTCCGGTCGATTGCGCCAGCGCGCCGCTACCGGAAGCGCTCACGGCGAGCGCGGCTGCGCCGCCGAGGATAGTGCGTCGGGTGATCGAATCATCGGACATACGGTCTGCCTTTCAAAGCGCTTGCCCGACGTGTACAAATGTACACAATCGAACGCCAGAGGGAATCGGTGACGGACAGCACGAGCAAGCGGAACGATCCATCGCGGCGGCAACGGATCGTCGATTCCGCTCTCACGGTGATCGCCGACATCGGTGTTGCTGCTACCACCCATCGTCGGATCGCGACGGCGGCGGGCGTCCCGCTGGGTTCGGTCACCTATTATTTCACGTCGCTCGAAGCCTTGCTGACCGAGGCGTTCCTGCAACTCGCCGCCCAATCCTCAGCCGCTTTCCGCCACCGGCTGGAAGAAGCGACCGACCGTGCCAGCGCGCGCGAGGCGGTGATCGACATCATTGCGGAATCGATCTGGGCCGAGCCGCGTACCCTGCTGCTGAGCTACGAGCTCTATGCCTTTGCCGCCCGGCACCCGCCGGTGAACGCGGTGATGCAGCAATGGATGGACAGCAGCAGGGCGGCGCTGGGCCGGTTCTTCGATCCGTTGACGGCGCGGGCGCTCGATGCGCTGGTGGAAGGTATCGGCATCCATAATTCGATCGATAGCGCACCGCTGGACCGCGCCGCGATCCGTACCATCGTCGAGCGCGTCGCCGGCGGGTGAACGGCGCCCCAGCGCTTTCAGGTCATGGCCTTCCGGCGCGCGAACCAATGTTGTGGACACGGTGCCCCTCATCCGCGGGCGATCGCGGCAGAGACGTCCTAAACGGTCCGAATATTCTTCGCGATGTTCATCCACTTCGCATGCGCCTCTGCCGGCGAGGATGCCTCCAGCGGGCACCCAGTGCCGCTGACGTCCGCCGACTCCCGGCACAAAGTGAAACGTTTCACTAAGCCGTAACACGACGCTGCGATGAGCTGCTCCGACTCGAAAAGGGGCAGGGATTTGAAAATGGGAAAACGGTCGCGAGCGGTGGTTTCTGGCATGGGCGCAGGTGCTCTCTTCGCCAGCACGGCCATGCCGGCAATGGCGCAGCAGTCCAGCGCGGCGAATGCGCCGACGGAAGCCGGTTCGCCGTCCGGTGAAACCGACATTACCGTCACCGGGCGCCGTCTCGGCGCCGGCAAGGCGCGCGCGACGTTCGAGCTGGAGCGCGCGGACATCGAGGACCGGCCGCTGGGTGCCGACGTGACCCAGAGCCTTGCCAAGGTGCCCGGCGTCAAGGTGTCCACGGGCGATGCCCGTGGTGGCTCCTTCTCGTTCGAGCTGTTCCTGCGCGGGCTGAACAAGGAGCAGGTGGGATTGACCCTGGACGGGGTTCCCACCGGCGATGCGCGGTTCAACGGGGGCTCGCCGCCACAGCGCTTCATCGATTCCAGCAACATCGGCAGCATCGTCGTGTCGCAGAGCGCGGGCGATATCGGCGCCCCGTCGCGCTTCGCGCTCGGTGGATTCATCGACTTCCGCACGGACGATCCGGCGAAGGACGCCACGATCACCGCGGAAGGCGGCGTCGGCACCGACAACTTCACCCGCGAATATGTGCGGATCGACACCGGCAATCTGCCGGGCGGATTCGCCCTGTATGGCAGCTACTCGCACCAGTATAACGACATTTGGGCGGGACCGAAGGCGCGTCGTTCCTACCGCGATCACGGCGAGTTCAAGGCCGTGAAGACCTTCGCCGACGGCTCGTTCCTGAAGGCGCGCGCGTCGTACAACAGCCAGTTCGACAACGACTTCAATATCGTCACGCTGCCGCAATTCCTTGCCAATCCAAGGAGCGACAACCTGAACGACACGCTGACCGGGATCCCCAACCAGGATCTCAACTATGGCGGCACGTTCGGCGGGGCGCGTCGCGATTTCCTTGCCTATCTCAATGGCAAGCTGGTGGCGGGCGATCATGTGACGATCAGCGTCAATCCCTATTACCAGACGCTCGACGGCACTTCGACCAGCTACCAGAACCGGCATCGCCAGCTCGCCGGCGGAGACCCCGCTGCGGTGCTGGGCTACAACGCCACCGGCGGCGCCGTCCGGCCGGCGCTCGCGACCACGTCGAACCCGAACGTCTTCGGCGGCCCCGCGGACATGCGGGTAACGCCGCGGACCCGCGAACGCTATGGCACGACGGCGGAAATCGGAATCCGGGATCTTCTGCCCCGCAACAGCTTCCGGGTGGGCATGTGGTATGATGGCGGCACCTCGACCGAGACGCGCAACTTC